>TARA_R110002072_G_scaffold42064_20_pt1 | contig 209870 bp, 161 predicted proteins | sample TARA_R110002072 | Tara Oceans TARA_R110002072 (sample SAMEA4397118) | marine metagenome | biome: Polar Biome; feature: [SRF] surface water layer (ENVO:00010504); material: water (ENVO:00002006), including particulate matter (ENVO:01000060) such as... | depth 5 m | reverse complement strand
CTTCTCCCACTCTGCACCCTAAACTCCCCCCATGCCCAACCAGCCCAACCAGCTCACCATCCTCTGCGCCATGCAACCCGAAGCCGACGCGATCATCGCCGCACTCGACCTCACCCAAGCCAACACCCCCTGGCCAACCAATCTCCCACCCAAGCTCTGGTCACACCCGGATCACCCCCTCACCCTCGTCACCAACGGCCACGACCCACGCACCAACGCCAACCTCATCGGCACCACCCCCGCGACCTACGCGACCCAGCTGCTCATCAACCACCTCAACCCATCGTGCCTGCTCATCGCCGGCGCCGCCGGTGGCGACTCCGCATCCACATCCATCGGGCAAACCTTCCTCATCGACCAAGCCTACCACCACGACCGCCGCATCCCCCTCCCCGAGTTCCTCCACTACGCCCACGGCCCCGAACCGCTCTGCTCCCCGCCATCGATCGATCTCCCCACCGCCACCATCTCCACCGGCAACGCCCTCGACACCCTCCCCCAAGAACTCGACTTCTTCAAAGCCCACAACATCACCGTCAAAGACATGGAGACCGCCTCCATCGCCTGGACCGCGAGCCTCCACCAGACCAGAGCCATCGCCATCCGCTCGATCACCGATTTCTACGACCACCCCACCCCCGAGACCCAGTTCCTCAACAACTTCGACCTCGCTCTCGCCAATCTCGCCGCCGCCATCAAGTCCAACCTCCCCGCCCTGCTCGCCGAGTGCTGCCAATAAATCGCGCAAAAAAAAACACCCCCGCCAATCAATGACGGGGGCGTGAAAAGAAACGAACGATCAAATCAAATGCGTCGCAGAATAGATCCCAGAAGGATTAGCGGCGACGACGCCCAGCGACCACGCCGCCAAGGCCGAGCAGTGCCAGCGCGCTTGGTGCCGGGACTGAGTTGAGCTCGAAGTTGTGGTTGAAGTCTGGCGCAGCTTCTGCTGTACCAGCGTCACCGATGGTCGCGCCGTTGTTGCCCAGGAACCAGCGGCCGCCAGCGGCCGAGCCAGCGCCCGAGAGGTTTTCGTCGTCGATCGACATTTCGATGAACCCGGAGTTGGCAACGGTGATCGCCTCGGTGAGGTCGATGGTCCAGATGAAGGTGCCGGCCTGTGTAAGCTGGATACCGAAGCCATCGAGGAAGCCGCCGGTGGCATCGTAGAAGTCAAAGAAGACCACGCCGCCGACCTGATCAACACCACCAACAAAGCGGAACTGGTTGAGGAGGAAATCCCCGCCAGCAACACCGGTGTAGTCAGCGATGCCCGCGGACTCGAGCTCGCCGTCGGCTTCGATAAGGGTGTCAGCGAATGCGACATAGCCGTCAGGGCCGGTTTCCATGTCGGAGTACATCGAGGTCAGCGCGGCGCCGCGTGATGACGAGGCCTGCGCGGTGTACATGTTGTAGTTCGAGTGATCGGCACCCTGGAGGGTGACGGGGTTGGCCAAGCCGGCGGATGCCAGTACAGCGAGTGAACCGATCGCGGCTGTTTTTGTGAAACTCATTTCTCTTCTCCTTGATTCTAAGCTCTCAACCGCCCGGCACACACAGGTCGTACGGTCTCTCTCGAGAGGGTCTATACAGGGCAGAACTGCCCGTTTGTATATCCGTTAATGTACCTGTATCTGTTCCTTCGGTGCCTTGAATTATATGATTTCGACCAAAATACGGGGGTTTTCCCTGGTCCGCCATCATTATCGGTGTATGGAAGGCGTGTTTCAGCGTGTGGCGAACCAGGTGAGGACGAACCAGAGTAGGGCGTGGAGGGCGGCGAAAGCATATAAAGTCCACATATACCTTGGTTTGGAGGTTTTGTGGTTGATCGCGCGGGTGGTGAGCAGGGCGCCGGGCCAGCCGCCGAGGAGCTCGAAGGAGTGGAGTGTTTTCTCTTGGACGCGCCAGCCGCCGCGGACGGCTTGGTGCTTGTCCCAGAGGTGCATGGCGGCGCTGATCAGGCTCAGTCCGCCGTAGTAGAAGAGGCATATTTTCCAGAGCATGCGTCTTTCCCCTCGGTGATGTCGTGGGCGAGTCGGTCGAGGGCTTGGTCTTCGCCGAGTTGATCGCTGGACTGGCTGCTGGGCTGGTCTCCGAATTGGTCTCCGAATTGGGACTCGCCCCAGAGCATCAGGTTGATCATGGGCCAGGCCATGTGCCAGTAGTTTGCCGGGCGGGCGCAGACGAGCCCGAGGGATTGCTCGGTGAAGAAGGCGCGGGCGACCGGGGAAGTGAAGAGCCGATCGGTGAGTGGGCCCATCCAGTGCTGGAAGGGGAGGGGGAAGCTGGCCTTGGGTCGGTTGACGATGGCTTGAGGGAGGTCATTGGCGAAGGCTTGTCTCAGGGCGATCTTCGTTTGAGCACGCTCAAGGTCATCCGCATGATCGATGTATTTCTCGTCCATCGGTAGAGACTGGGCGGCGATGGCGACTTCGATGTCGGCGAAGGGGGTGCGGCCTTCGACGCCGGCGAGCATGGTTGAGGTGTCGAGGCGGGCGAGCAGACTCGGCAGGTTCATCTGGCGTTGGAAGTTGAGGTGGGCCTGCAGGGGGGCGTCGGCTGGGGAACTGCTGGCGGCTTGGGCCCGCGACTCGTTGAAGGTGTTGATGTAGTGGTCGCGGAGGTGCTGATCGCCATCGGCGGCTTGGAACCAGGCGTCGTTGAGGACGGCGGGTTTGAGTTCTTCGGAGATCCATGCGTTGGAGCGGAGGTGGAAGAGCCCGCCTTCGACATCTTCGGCACCGTTGAGTGAAGCTATGTGGGCGGCGGCTTGTTGCATGATGGGGGCGTAGCCGGCGAAGAGTTCGTCGGCGCCTTCGCCCGAGAGTGCCACGATGTGGCCCTGCTGGCGGAGGACGCGGGCGACCTCGTAGATGGCGATTTCGTTGGGGGTGGAGAGGGGGACGGCGAGCTGGTTGATCATCCAGGGCCAGCGCTCAATGAAGCTCTCTTGGGTGAGTTCGACCTCGGTGTGGTTTGTTCCGAGCTCTTGGGCGAGCTGGGCTGCGAAGGTGAAGTCGTCGGCGAAGCCTTCGGCCTTGGCTCCGGCGCAGTAGGTGTTGAGCTCACCAAGTGAACGCTTGGCGATCATGGTGGTGATGGCGGAGTCGAGCCCGCCCGAGAGGAGCGTGCACATGGGGACATCGGTGCGGAGGTGGCGGTGGACCGAGTCCTCGATGGTCTGGCGGAGGGGCTGGGTCGGTGTGCGGGCGGCGCTCGACCACCAGTTGGCGGTGTGGGTGTCGTCTGGGTGTTCGAGGTTGATCTGGATCCACTGCCCGGGGGTGAGGGTGGAGATGCCGGCGAACATGGTGCGGGTGCCGAGGGTTGTGCGGATCGAGGAGAGGTAGGCGCTGAGGGTGACGGGGTCGGGCTTGCGGTCGACCATCGGGTGGAGGAGGATGGCGGGGATCTCGGAGGCGACGACGAGTTGGCGGGTTGTTCCGCTACTGGTTGGGCTGTTTGATCTGGTTTCGACGATCGTGTGGTAGAGGGGCTTTATGCCCAGGGGGTCGCGGGCGAGGATGGCGTTGTTGGTGTGGGTGTCGAGGAAGAGGAAGCTGTACATGCCTCGGAGTTTGGTGATGGCTTGGGGGCCCCAGGTGATGAGCGCATGGAGGAGGGTTTCGGTGTCGCAGTTGGAAGCGAACTTACTGCCTTGGGTTGCGAGTTGGGAGCGGAGGTCGTGGTCGTTGTAGAGCTCGCCGTTGTAGGCGAGGATGTACCGGTTGTCTATTGATCGCATGGGCTGGTGCCCGGCGGGGGTTGGGTCGATGACGCTCAGGCGTCGGTGGGCGATTGAGCCTTGGGGGCCTTCCCAGAGCCCGGCGTCGTCTGGTCCTCGGTGGGTGAGGCGATCGCGCATGGACTCGATGAGTTTGGTGGGGATTGGCGATGGGGTTGCATCGAGATTGAGGATGGAGACGAAGCCGCACATGGGGGTGTGTATCGGCTGGATCGGTGTGGCGTGCGTAGTAAATAGGTAGGGAGCGGAGCGTCGGGTATTGGGTTCGAAATGTGGTCTGTTGTCCGGGGAGACTCTATGATTCGGGCTACTCGGCACTTGGGCGTTTTGCCCCACGCTTGGAGATCTGAATGATGAATCACGGAATGGTGCGTACGCGGCGGACACTCTCTTTGGGAAGGCCCGGGCTTGTGCTGCGCGCTGCGGGCGTGGCGATCGGGCTCGCTGGTGTGGGTGGTCTGGCTGGTTGTGATCGCAAGGAGATCCATTCGTACCGGGCGACGAAGGATGTGCCGACGGTTGTGGCGACGCCCTCGATGGCGGACAACCCGATGAGCGAGCAGATCGCGGCGGCGTCTGAGGAACACCATGTGGAATGGACGATGCCCGAGGGCTGGGAAGAGTTGCCCAATGTGATCTCGATGCGGCTGGCGACCTTTGGGGCCGGCGGTCTTGAGATCGCGGTGACGGCGTTTCCGGGTGATGTGGGCGGGCTGGTGGCGAATGTGAATCGCTGGCGTGGGCAGGTTGGGCTTGAGCCGGTGGATGAGGCGAGTGTGGAGGCTTCGATCGAGCGGGTGGCGGGGAATGAGCAGCTGACGCCGGTGATTGTGGTGGATGCGACTGGGACGGCTGGGCGGTTGCTGGGGACGATTATTGATGTGGGCGATGGGCATACTTGGTTTGTGAAGACGATCGGGGCGAGCGAGTCTGTTGAAACGATCAGGGCGGATTTGATCGCGTTCTCGGGTTCGTTCCATCAGCACGATCATTCTTCGCATGCAGCTGAAACAAGCCCATCTAAACCGAGCCCAGATGGTGCCGGCGGTGGCAAGATGGAGCTGACGAGCGGTGCCGATTGGGCGGTGCCCGAAGAGTGGACGATTGATGAGGACGCGAGCCCGATTTTGCTCGGGGCGTTTTTGACCGAGAGCGGCGGGCGGGTCACGCTGACGGCGCTTGGTGGTGAGGGCGGCGGGGCGCTGGGGAATATTAATCGCTGGCGTGGGCAGCTCGGGCTTGAGGCGGTGGGTTCGATGGATGAGCTTTCGCTGCGGAAGGTTGGCGAGGATGGCGTATTTGTCGATATTGTCTCGTTTGATGGGACGCAGGGGATGGCGGCGGCGATTGTGCCTGCGGGTGAGCAGACCGTGTTCTTTAAGCTGACGGGGGCTGCGGAGGTGGTCGCGGAAGAGATGGAGCGGTTTGAGGCGTTTATTGGCGCGGGCGGATTGGGAGAGGTTCAATGAACGATCGAATGAAGAAGTTGCTCAAGCCTATCGCGTCGCTCAGGCTCACGGTGGTGATCTTTGCGTTGACGATCTTTTTAGTCTTTGCTGGCACACTTGCGCAGGTGCACGATGGGATCTGGACTGTTGTGGATGACTACTTCCGATCGGTGGTGGTGACGATTGATTTGCAGATCTTTGCGCCGCGAGACACGATCCGGCTGCCGGGGGCGATTTGGTTCCCTGGTGGGCTCACGCTGGGGGTGATCATGTTTGTGAACTTGGTCGCGGCGCATGCGGTGCGGTTTAAGTTCCAGAAGAAGCGGATCGGGATTATCCTGACGCACTTTGGGGTGATCTTGCTGCTGGTCGGTGAGTTCGTGACGGGGTTTGCGGCCAAAGAGGGGAACATGACCATCCGCGAGGGTGAGACGGTGGACTTTGTGGAGGATATCCGTACCTCGGAGCTTGCGGTGACGGATCGGTCGGGGGCGGAGGATGATCTGGTGGTTGTGGTGCCACAGCATATGTTGACGAAGGCCGGGAAGCGGATTGAGCATGAGTTGTTGCCGTTCTCGATTGAGGTAATGGAGTGGCTGCCCAACTCGACGCTGCTTGGGCCGAATCAGGAGCAGGGTGCTCGGCGGGGGATTGCGGATTCTGGGTCGGCGAGTATGCTCGCGGCGCAGGAGATTGCGGCGGCCAACGGGGTTGATGGGGCGACGGTGGATGTGCCGACGGCGTATGTAACGCTGTATGAGACGCAGGCGAACGGGGGCGGTCGGATCGGATCGTATTTGTTCTCGGTGAATCTGCGGCAGCCTCAGGAGGTTGTTGTGGATGGGAAGTCGTATTGGGTGGCGCTGCGGTTTGAGCGGACTTACAAGGATTATGCGATGAAGCTAATCGACTTTAAGTTTGATCGGTTTGTGGGGACGCAGGTGGCGCGGAACTATTCGAGTGATCTGCGGCTGATTGATCCGGATCGGAATGTGGACCGCGAGGTTTTGGTGTATATGAACCATCCGCTGCGGTATGCGGGGGACACACTGTATCAGGCTTCGTTCTTGAGCGATGAGTCTGGGACGGTGCTGCAGGTGGTGAAGAATCCGGGGTGGTTGATCCCGTATATCTCTTGTTCGTTGGTGACGCTGGGTATGTTGATTCACTTTGGTGTTCGGATGATGCCGAGCTTGCGTGGGAGATCGTCATGAACAAGTTGCAGAGATTGCTTCCATGGATTGTGTTTGTGCTGGCGTTTGTGTACGCGGTGCAGAAGTTTGCGGTGATTGATCGGATTGATGGGGCGTTTGATCTCAATACCTTCCGGGCGTTGCCGGTGTCTGCTGATGGGCGGACGAAGCCGATTGATACGCTGGCGCGGAATAGCTTGATGAAGATCAGCGGGCGTCAGAGCCTGGAGTTTGATGGGGAGCAGACGACGGCGACGGAGTGGTACATTGAGGTGATCACGAGGCCGGACCTTGCGGTGACTCGGCGGGTGTTCCGGATTGATCATCCGGATGTGCTTTCGATTTTGGAGCTGAATGAGGCGGATCGGACGCGGTTTAGCTTTGAAGAGTTGATGCCGTTCCTTGAGGAGATCAACAAGCAGGCCGGGGATGCGTTTGCGCTCAAGAGCAAGGCGCGGGACCCGTTTCAGCGGGCGATTTTGGTGTTGAATCAGCGGATCATGTTGTTTAGTGATCTGTCGCAGATGCGGACGCCGTATTTGGTGCCGCCGGCTGAAGGAGGGGGCGATTGGCGGCCGTTTGTTGAGGTGTTGCAGGCGGATGCGGAAGATGTGGATGCTCGGGCGCTGCTTGAGCTCTTGCGGGCGTACCGGAGCCAGGGTGGCACTGCGTTTAGTATCGAGTTGGTGGATCACACGCGGGGGGTTCTGGCGGCGGATGCGACTGATCCGGCGGCCAATGCGCTTGGGGATGTGCTTCGGACTTATGCCGGGGATGATGCGAACTTGGAGACGGATTTTAATGACTGGCTCGTGAGCTATGCGGAGGCGAACCCGGATAATACGGGGGCGCAGGATGCGGTGAGCCGGCTGGAGGCGTATCAGGCGGGGTTGATCGAGTCGTTTAATACGCAGATTGCGGCGTTCTCGGAGAGGATTGACGCGAAGCACCCGGCGATCGCTCGGCGGTCTGGGTATGAGGTTGTGTTTAATCAGGTGCAGCCGTTTATTGCGGCGATGTTTATGTATGTCATCGCGTTCTTGCTTGGGTGCTTTGGGTTGCTGACGACGCAGCTTGAGAAGAAGGACTGGTCGAAGACGATGTTCCGTTCGATGACGGCGTTGATCTTGGTGGCGTTCTTGATCCATACTGTTGGGATCGTAAGCCGGGTGTATTTGCAGGGGCGTCCGCCGGTGACGAATCTGTATTCGTCGGCGGTGTTTATTGGCTGGTTTAGCATCATCATCGGGCTGATTATGGATCGCAAGACGAGCATGGGGCTCGGCGGGATCATGGCTTCGGTCATCGGGTTTGGGACGCTGGTTGTGGCGCAGAACCTTGGGAGCTCTGGCGACACGATGGAGATGATGCAGGCGGTGCTGGACACGAACTTCTGGCTGGCGACGCATGTGGTGGTGGTGACGATCGGGTACTCGGCGACTTTCTTCGGCGGGTTCTTGGCGATCGCGTATGTGCTGCTGGGTGTGTTTACCAAGGCGCTCGATCATGAGCGTGGGAAGTCGCTGATCAAGATGGTCTACGGGGTGATCTGCTTTGCGGCGGTGACAAGCTTTGTGGGCACGGTGCTTGGTGGTATCTGGGCGGATCAGTCTTGGGGTCGGTTCTGGGGCTGGGATGCCAAGGAGAACGGGGCGGCGATGATCGTGCTGTGGAACCTGCTGATCCTGCATGCCCGCTGGGGCGGGATGATCAAGGATCGTGGGATTGTGAACCTGGCGATCGTGGGCAACATCATCACGGCGTGGTCCTGGTTTGGGACCAACATGCTCGGTGTTGGGCTCCACTCGTATGGGTTTACCAACTCGGCGGTGTTCTGGATTCTGATCTTTGTCGCGAGCCAGCTTGCGATGATGGGGCTTGGGCTGCTGCCGATTGGGATGTGGCGGAGCGAGTTTCAGCGGATGAAGAAGACGCCGGCGGTGTGATGCCGTTGCGTGTTAAACAGGTGTAGAAATACAAGCCCCCCACTGCGGTTTGCATTGGGGGGCTTTTCTATGGGTTTGATGTGTCGGCTTACTCGTGTCGGAGTGCGACGATGGGGTCGAGGTTGGCGGCTCGCATGGCGGGGTACATGCCGAAGATGACGCCGACGGCGATGCTGATGAAGACGGAGAGGAGGACGCTCCAGAGTGTGATGACGGTTGGCATGTCGGCGAACTCGGTGATGAGCCACGGGATGAGGGTGCCGACGCCGATGCCGATGAGCCCGCCGGCGACGGAGAGGACGACGGTCTCGATGAGGAACTGCCCGATGATCTGGTTTCGTCGTGCGCCGATGGCCCGGCGGATGCCGATTTCTTTGGTGCGTTCGGTGACGGAGGCGAGCATGATGTTCATGATGCCGATGCCGCCGATGAGCAGGGAGATGCCGGCGATGGAGCCGAGGACGATGTTGAAGGTGCGCTGGGTGGCTTCGGCCTGTCGGAGGAGGGCGAGGGGGACGCTCATTTTGAAGTCTGCGTTGGGGTGGAAGGTGGTGAGCATGCGTTCGATGGCTGCGGCGGTTGGCTCGACCTGGTCGGTGGATTCGATCTGGACGATGAGCTGGTGGAGTTCGACGAGTTCTCTTGTTTGGGAGCCGCTGGAACGGGTGACGGTGATGTCGCCGAAGCGTTCTTTGGCGACGCTGAGGGGGATGTAGGCGTCGATGTCTTGGTCGGGGGTTTGCATGGATCCGGACTGCATGCTTTCGGATTGGATGACGCCGACGACGGTGTAGTAGCCTTGGTTAATTTTGACGGTGGCGCCGAGGATGTCTTGGCCGACGAGGAGTCGGCGTGCGCCGTGCTCGGTGAGGACGACGACATTGGCGTTTTCTTGGATGTCTCTTTCGAGAAGGACGCGGCCGGCGAGTTTGTTTCGATCGACGAGCTCGAACCAGTCGGGGGTGGTGCCGACGAGTCGGAGCTCGAGTGTTTGTGAGCCGACGCGGCCTTGTCCGCGGATGAGCTTTGCGGGGACGGTTCGTTCGACGGCTTCGTAGCTTTCTTGGATGCGTGTGAGGTCGTCGTAGAGGAGGCCGTAGATGTTCATGCGGACGCGCATGGTGCCTGAGCCGGCTTGGGAGGCTGGGGTCTGGGAGGTGATGATGATGTTCTGGCTGCCGAGTCGTCGGATTTGGTCGAGGGCTTGTTTGGATGCGCCTTCGCCGACGGCGAGCATGGCGATGACGGCGCCGACGCCGAAGACCATGCCGAGCATGGTGAGGGCGGATCGCATCTTGTGGAGGAGAAGTGTTTTGACTCCGAGGCGGATGTTGCGGATGAAGCGGGCGGCGATCATGCTTGGGTGCCTTGGGGGCTGGTTGCGGGTCGGGTTGGGTTCTGGTTTTGGGTGAGGGACTCGACCTTGCCGTCGCGCATGACGAGTTGGGTTTGGGCGTAGGCGGCGATGTCTGGCTCGTGGGTGACCATGAGGATTGTTTTGCCTTGGTCGTGGAGTTCTGTGAGGAGGGCCATGATGGAGTCGCCGGTGGCGGTGTCGAGGTTGCCGGTGGGTTCGTCGGCGAGGATGACGGAGGGGTTGTTGGTCAGTGCGCGGGCGATGGCGACGCGTTGTTGCTGGCCGCCGGAGAGTTCTGTGGGGCGGTGCCCGAGGCGGTGTTCGAGCCCGACGCGTTTGGCGATGGTGGTTGCGCGCTCGGCGGTCTCGGCGGGGTCGATGCCTTGGTAGAACAGGGGGAGCTCGATGTTTTCTTGGACGGTGAGCTGGGGGATGAGGTGGAAGTTCTGGAAGACGAATCCGAGGTGCTTGAGTCGGAGGTCGGAGAGTTGGTCATCGCTGGTGCTGGCGATGTCGTGGTTCTCGAAGGTGTACTTGCCGGCGGTTGGTCGGTCGAGGCAGCCGAGGAGGTTGAGCATGGTGCTCTTGCCTGAGCCGCTGGGCCCGGAGATGGCCCAGAAGCTGCCTCGCTGGATGTCGAGGTCTACGCCGGCGAGGGCGTGGACATCTTGGTCGCCCATGCGGTAGGTCTTCCAGACATCGCGGAGCTCGATGACATGGTCGGCATGCTTATTGGATGGTTGAACGCGTGTTTGGCTCAAGGCTTTTTCCCTGGGCGTTGTGGTTTGGCGGATGAGGCGTCTGTGCTGGGCTTGTCGGATTCTGAGGTGCTTGGGCGTTGTGCTCTTTTGCTGCCTTGGTCCTCGGCGAGGGGCGGTGTGAGGAGTACTTTTTCGCCGGCGTTGAGCCCGGAGATGACATGGACGAGTGCGTTGTTGTCTAGCCCGGTTTCGATGTTTCTTGGGGTGGGTTGGCCGTTCTCCATGACATAGACGACAGATTGGCCGTTGCGTCCGACGACGGCTTGCATGGGGACGGCGAGTGCGTCGTCGTAGTTTTCTACGCGGACGATGGCTTGGCAGCTCATGCCGGTGCGAAGGTTGGGGTGGACGCCGTCGATCATGATCTGGGTGTCGTAGACCTTGAGGTCTGGGTTCATGAAGACGGATTGTGCGTCTGGGAGGGGGGCGAGCTTGGTGACGACGCCGGTGAATGTTTGGTCGGGGAGGGCGTCTACGCGGAGTTCTGCCTTTTGGCCGATTTTGACTTTGCCGAGGGCGGATTCGTGGACTTGGATGACGACCATCATGGAGTCTGCGGTTGGGAGGTGGATGAGTTCTTGGCGTTCGCGGACTTCTTGTCCTTCGTCGAGGGGCTCGGTGTCGCCGCGCCAGCTGAACTCGGAGCTTGTTGCGTAGACGACCATGCCGTCGGCGGGTGCGTAGATTTTGGTTTTGGCCAGTTGGTCTTCGATTTTGGAGAGGCGGGTTTTTTGGCGGTTGAGTTCGGCTTCGCGGGCTTTTTCGCGGGCTTGGGCCTGGGCGATGTCGCTGGCGGATTCTCGGTTGACGCGCTCGAGGGAGAGTGTGGTCTGGGTGATCTCGGATTCGAGCTCGGCGATGCGGCGGGGCTGGGTGTACTCCTTGAGGAGCTTGAGGTTTTCGTTGGCGAGGGCGACCTGGAGCTCGGAGCGTTTCAAGGCGAGTTCGTCGGCGCGGTATTCGGTTTCGGAGAGGTACTGTTCTTCGTAGAGTTTTTTGGACCAGTCGAACTCGTCGGTGGCTCGGCGGTAGTCTTCTTGGGCGAGCTTGACATCGGTGTCGGCTTCCATGAGTGCTTTGGGCCACTCGCCGTCGATGTACTTGGTTTTGTCTTCGATGGCGAACTGGTTGTTGAGCTTGGCTTGGGCGATGTTGCTTTCGGCCTGGATCTTGACGACGGCGAGGTTCTCTTTGGCGGAGATGTAGTCGGCGGCGGTGTTCTCGACCATGATCTGCTGGTCGACGAGGCGGTCGTTGAGTGCGCTTGAGTCGAGCTCGATGAGTAGTTCGTCCTTCTTGACCTGCACGCCTTCGTCGATGACATAGAGGATGGAGGTTCGGCCTTCGACTTCGCTCTTGACGATGTGTTGATCGCGGGACTTGATGGTGCCGGACTCGGTGAGGCTGATGGCGAGGGGGGCGCGGGTGACGGTGTAGGTGGGTTGGTTTGACGCAGATTCGGAGGTGCCCTTGGTGAGCACCGGGACCGCGGCGACCGCGCCGATGGTCAGGATGGCGAGGGGGATGATGATGGTTCGCTTTTTTATGGTTGAGGACATGGTGGTGTCTTTCTCGGCGGGGTCGGGGACGCGGGCTTAGTTGAGGACTGGCTCGTCGGCTGGTGTGTCGGGGTTGGGGCGGTTGGCGTCGATGGCGGCGCGGAGGGCGGGGATGTCGATGGATTCGGGGTTGAACTCGGTCCAGATGCCGGAATCTGCGACTCGGAGGACGCCGAGGTCGCGTTGGAGCTCGAGTTCGCCGATGCGGTAGTTGACGACGGCGGCGGTGAGGGCGTCTTGGGCGGTGTTGAGGGCGGACTGGGCTTCGAGCAGGTCGCGGATCTCGGCGCGGCCGGCTTGGAGGAAGAGGTCGGTTGAGTCGACGCGGCGCTGGGCGACGCGGACGGCTTCGGCCTGGATTCGGATGGTCTCACGGGCTTCGAGGAGCTCGCGGAGCACATTGCGGACATCGAACTTGACGGTGTCCTCGACATCTTGGAGTGCGCGGACGGTTTGCTCGTAGGCGATCAGGGCGTTGCGGTAGCTGTTGCGTTCGGCGGTGCGCTCGAAGGGGAGGTCGATGCCAAGGAGGAGGGAGTAGAAGCCGCGGTCGGTGCGGAGCTGGGCGTCGTCGCTCCCGGCGGAGGACAATGAACGGGACTCGCCGAGGGATGCGGAGCCGAGGAGGGTGATGTCTGCACGGAGGTTGTCGGCGGCGACGGCGACGCCGCGCTGTGCGTCGACGATCTCGCCCACTGCTACGCGGAGGTCGAGGCGGTTGGTGAGGGCGACAAGGACGGCGTCTTCTTGGTTCATCTCGAAGGGGCCGGCGTCGTCGGTGGATGGCGGGACGAGGACGACGGGGGCGTCGGCGGGCGGGACGGCTTGGTCTTGTTGGGATTGGTTGGGTTCGAGGTACTGGGCGTAGCGCTGGGCATTGAGCAGGCGGTCGAACTCGCCCGGGTTGAGGTTGATCTTGGCGTCGGTCGGGAGCCCGAGGGTGATTTTGTAGCGGTCGAGGAGTCGCTCGGCGGCCTGGGTGGCGCTGATCCATGAGTTGCGGGCGCGGAGTTCGTCTTGGACGGACTGGTCGACTTGGATCTCTGGGAGACGCCCGGCGTCTGCCAGGCGGCGGGCGCGGCGGGTGGAGGCGACGACGCGCTTGTAGTTTTCAGCGGCGTTTCGTTGGCGGTCGAGCTGCTGGAGGACGGAGAGGTAGTCGCTGGCGATCCCGACGACGAAGGTGCGTTTGAAGCGTTCGAAGTTGTAGATGGCGTAGACGACATCTCGCTGGGCCTGGGTGAGGGGCTCGGTGACGATGAACTTGCTTGAGCCTCGGAGGAGGGGGATGGAGATGCTGGTGTCGAGGCTGATGCCGGTGGAGCCTTCGCCGGAGCCGCTGATGAGTTTGGCGAGGTCGACGGCGAGCATGCCGGTGAAGCGGGAGCCGTTGGAGAAGCGTTTGGAGACGCTGAGGGAGTCTTGGTTGACGAAGCCAGTGGTTTCTGTGGAGGTGCCGAGATTCGTGCTCAGGACGGAATCGACGACGCCGGCCCAGGTGTTGCGGAACTCGTTGCGTTCGAGGTCGAGGCGGAGTGCGGATTGGAAGACGGATTCTTTTTGGGATTGGTAGAGGCGGGAGTTGGTGGCGGCGATCTGGAGGGCTTCGTCGAGGGAGATGGTTGGGGGGATCGAGTGAGCTGAGGGGCTCTCTGGTTCAGCAGTTGGCTGGGCGTAGGCGTCGTCTGGCCATTGCTCGATTTTTTCGCCATCGGCGGAGCTCGCGCTGGCGCTGGTGCTCATGGGAAGTTCTTGATCGAGCAGGAGGCGGCGGCGGAGGGTGTCTTTGGCGGGTTCGATGGTGAAGTCGTCGTTTGGGTGGCCCACTGCATCTTGCCAGGTGTCTTTGAGGATGTCGGCGGCGACCTTGTCGGCTTGATTGCGGTAGGACTCTGGGGATTTGCACCCTGCGAGCGAAACGATGGCGCTGGCGGTGAGGATAACGACAAGCGATGAGCAGGCTTTTTGAGACAATGGCATGGGGAGAGATCCACAGGAGAGGGGCGGCCACGACAGCGTCTAGATGGTACAGGCGAGACCTTGCGAAGATGCGTTTTTTGGTGATAAAGTTGGGTTCTCTGGCGTGGGATGGGGATTGGGCGGATGGCGTGGACAGTCTCAACGCTTAGCGGCGGGTTTCATTGCTGTTGCGCCGTGTTTGGCTGTGAAACTGTTGAAAAACCCGCCCGATCTGGTGAGGATTGGGCGGGTTTGTGATTGATGGGTGTTGGGTTCTTGTGTTCGACGGATTAGAAGCCGACCGAGTCCTTTTTGCCTTGCTTGGTCATGTCGACGGTTTTGGTCCAGACGCTGCGGCCGGTGGCGACATCGGTGAGGGTGAGTCGGAAGGTGTAGGTGGTCTGGCGGGTTTTGCCGGCGGTTCGGTAGAGTTGCGTGATCTTGCCGGTGAGGGCCATGTCGGGGGTGAGGGCGTCGTCGGCGGATTTGCCTTCGAGGAATGCCTTGCGGCGGAGTTCTTCTTGGGAGATTTGGGACTCGGCGTTGTCGCCGTAGGCGGTGATGACCTCGACCTGTCCGGAGTTGACGAGTTGTTCGCGGATGCGGTAGAGGAGTTCGCCGGTGTCGAAGCGGCTGGAGGTGTCGTTAACGACGCGGTCGATGACGAGGCGTGCGGGGTAGTGCGCGGCGCGGTCGAGGACGCCGTTGGAGAGGAGGGATTCGATCATACCCGAGGCGGCGTTCTGGATGTCTTGGATGTCGACTTGGCCGACGGAGACGACGGAGTCTGTGCCTCCCGTTTCGATGTAGGTGGCTTTCTGGGAGCCGCAGCCGGTGATGAGGGCGGCGATGATTGGGAGTGCGATGAGCTGGGTCTTCATGGTTGGGGCTCCGGTGTTTGGATTTGGTGTGATTTGGTATTGATTGATGTGGGGGCGTGTGTGTTGTTTGGGATTGTTTACTTTGATTTTCTGATGGTGATGTCGAAGTCCATCGCGTCTGGGCTTGGGGCGATGGAGATGAGGGTCTTGGTTTCCTTGGAGGGGAGGGTCAGGGGTTTCCAGACGGAGAGCTGGGAGGGGATGAGGTTGCCCGAGGCGTCGTACCAGGCAAACTTGTAGGCGAAGTTGCGGTGCGAGAGGCGGTTGTTGGCGATGTCGACCTGGGCCTGGAGGGGGCCGCCGCGAGTTGGGGAGACGCGGACACCGACGCAGTTGAGGTAGACCTTGGCGAACTTTTCGTCAAGCATTTGCTGCTTGGGGTCGATGGGTGCGGCGTCGTCGGCTCGGACGGGTGCGCTCTGGCAGGAGGCCATGAAGATGGCGGTGAGGATCAGCAGGGTGGTGATGATCCGGGTGAGTGTGATGTTCATGTCTTTGTGCTCCTGGGCTCAGCCTTGGTTGGGCTGCTGGTTGTTGGCTTCGGCTTGCTCGTTGTCTTCGATGTTTTCGGTGGAATCTTCATCGTAAACGGGTGGCTGGTAGTGTACGGATGATATGCCGGAGAGTTGGGAGACTGTGATGGAGGGGGTTGGTGCGAGGGGTGAGGGCATGGTGACGACGATGAGGTTGGATTCGTTGGGGGTGACTTGGACGGAGCCGAGGTTGCGTCCGCCTTCGGATGTGAGGTGGAGGAGGCCGTCGGCTGGGGTGGATAGGCGGACGAGTTGGACTTCTTTGGGGAGGGTGCGCCAGGTGCGAAGGTCGGCGGAGGTGGATGCGGCTTGGTACGCGATGCCGACGACCTGACCCCAGATGCCTGCGCCTTCTTTGAGGGCGTAGGTGGCGGCGGCTTTGGCGACGGTGCTTGCGATTTCTTGGGTGATGATTGTTGGGAGCCGGGTTTTGAACTCGCTGGCGATGATGTTTTCTACGCTGACGATGGGGAGCGAGCGGGCGGTTGAGCCGTCGGATGTTTGGACATCGAGGTATGGGAGGTAGTTGGGTTCGCGTTCGAGCCTTGGGAAGGCGGCGGAGACATAGTTGACGCCGCCGATGGGGATGGGGATGTCGAGTCGGAACTCGGTGAGGCGGGGCGCGGTGCCGGTCATGAAGTAGACCCAGGTGGCGGGCTCGGTGGCGTGGCGCATGAAGCCTTCGAGGGCGTTGAGGTCTGGCTCGATGGCGGGGAGTGCGCTTTGGTTGGTCGAGGCGGCCATGCGGAGGTCGAAGCGGGCGTTGGAGTAGTCGCCGTCGTCTGCGGCGGTGGCGAGGAGGAAGATGCCTCGGAGGTGGCTGGTGAAGGGGTTTTGGAAGTCGGCGTAGGCGGTCATGTCGTCGAGTTCGGTGTAGTAGGAGGAGAGGTAGCTTGGGACGCCTTGGCTTGTGCCTTCGAGGTTGTTCTCGGCGGCGGCTTTGTCGGCTTCTTTTTGGGCTTTTTCGATCTCTTTGGCGTAGCGGCGGACGGCGTCTTGTTGCCAGTCGGCGGCGCGGTTGAGTTCGATGCGTGCGGCGTCGAGATCGCCGACCTGGATGTAGTTGAGGGCGTTGAGTGTGTTAAGGAGGATGCGTTCGCCGGGGGTGGCTTTGTAGATAGATTGGGCCTGGTTGACGGCGGTGGTCGCGATGCCTTCGGTGATGGTGTTCTCGGCCTTGGTGTCGAGGTAGGGGCGGATTTCTTCGAAGATTGCGTCGTAGTAGGCGATGCTGTCGTCGATATTGTGTGCGGCTTGGGCGGTGCGACCGGCTTCGAGGTAGTAGGCGATGCGGTCTTTTTGTTTTTCGGCTTTTTTGTTGGCGCCGTCTTTGCTGATCTCGGCGGCGGTGATGTAGTCGCCGCCGGCGTAGGCGTGCATGATCTTTTTGGTGTGGTCGCGGTAGCCGGACTGGCAGCCTTGGAGGGCGAAGGCGGCGAGGATGAGGACGGGCAGGATGGCTGCCCGCTTGACTTTGTTGATGTTGTTTGTGTGCATGGTGGTCCCCTTGAGCGTGCGTTTGATTTCGTTGATTGTCGGTTGTGCTTAGTCTGATTCGTTTTCGATCTGGCGCATTTCGTGGATGTTGTCTTTTACATTGAGGATCGAGCCCCAGAAGTCGTTGGTGTTGGTGCCGATGGAGCGGACATTGGAGGTGTCGAGGTTGACTTTAGAGTTTCGGAGGAACTGCCCGAAGGCCATGGCGTGTTCGAGGTCGGCGTCGCGGAGCATGGCGCCGTCTTTGAGGGATTCGAAGAAGGCGGCTTGTTCTCGCCACTGGGCGCGGCCTTGGACGGAGAGCCCAACGGCGAGGTTGAGGTCCATGCCGTCGCGGACGACCATGAAGCGGTCGATGGGGTCGATCATGGGTCGTTCGATGCGGATGCGGTGCGGGCCGGCGGTGGTTTGGATGGGTCCGGGGGCGGTGCCGGCGAGCATGCCGTCGATGAGGACATTGCATTCGGTGGCTTCGAGGTCGTGGTTGTTTTTGGTGACGATGTATTCGCCTTGGTCGTTTTTACGGATCTCGGGGATGCTCAGGTCGGCGAGGGTGATCTGGATGTTGATGGTCGCGAGGTTGTCTTCGGCTTTGGTGATGCGGGCTTTGGCGCGGGTCATCTTTGAGCGGATGCTTTGGCCGACTTGCATGGCGCTGTCGCGGAGCATGGGGTCGATGTTGAAGGTGCGGGTGAGGGTGGCGGTCTGGCGGAGTGCGTGGTGGGCTTGCTCGAGGCCCGAGGCGATGCTTGAGCCCGAGCCGCCGTCGACGACGTTCCAGGCGACATCGAGGGTGTAGAAGGAGTTGTCGTAGTTGCCGCGTTGTGGGTCGCGGATGGAGCGTTTGTCTTCGACGAGGGAGGTGATGGTGGCGATGACGAGGCCGTCGGCGCCGAGGTTTTGTGCGATGGCGGCTGCGGAGGAGTGATCTGAGAGGAGTCGCTGGGCGATGGTGTTCATCTGGTCGTTGGTGCCGTCGTTTGTGCCTTCGCTGGCGAGGGTGCTCGCGGCGTTGAGGACCTCGGCGCGGTTGATGACTTGGATCTGGTGGTCGGTGAGCCAGGAGGTGATGTAGTTTTCGAGGACGAGGGCTTTGGAATCGGGGACATCGGGGGCGACATCGCGGATGAAGAGGGCGAGCTTGACGGGGTGGGTGTTTTCGTGGTCGTGGGTTGCTGGTTGATGGATTGGCTGGTGGGTGGTGTGTTCAACGGGGTGGTCGTGTGTGATCCGGCTTGGCTCTTGGACCGGTTGGCGGGATGGGGATCTCACCCCGGGTTCGCTCCTTGTGCTCTTTGTGGACGAGCCGGTGGCTTTGGCGTCGGGGTCTACATCTCTTGGGAGGCCATCGGGGGCGAGGCGCATGATGGAGCCGCGGTCGATGCCGAAGTCTTGGATGGCTTGTGCTTTGGAGAACTTGGGCTGGACGGACGTGATGCGTGCCCAGCCGAGGGGGATTTCTTCGGCTCCGTAGGATTCGCCGGTGTCGGGGTCGAACATTTCTTCGCCGGGGTAGAAGACCTGCCAGATTTGGCCCTTCTCGACGCCGGTGCCGATGCCGCGGTTGAAGGTGATGTTGCCCATGGTGTAGCCGATGACTTTGGCGGGGACGAGGGCGTCGAGGATGATGCGGGATGTTTTGGTGGCGATGTCTTTGGTGACTTGACCGATGAGTGCGTTGGTGACGCGGCCGTTCTCTGTTGCTCCGGCCATGATCTCGTTGGTGGTGGATTCTTCGATGGTGACCGAGGCGGACTCGAGCATGACGGCGGTCGTGGTGTCGAAGATCTGGAGGGTGGCTTGGATCTGGATGGTTCGGCGTTCGGCCTTGGAGGTGCCGAAGCCGCCTTTGAAGCTGGCGGTGGTGGTGATGTCTTGGTAGTTGTCGACGGTGAGGGTGGCGACGAACTGGGCGCCGGCCATCTGGAAGGCGCGGGCGGTCTGGGGGTCGGATGGGTTGACATCGCCCGAGTCGGCGATGCCCTGCTCGCGGAGGATGGTCCTGTATTTGGACCTGGCGACGATGTCGAATCGGCTGGTCTGGTTGATCATGTTGGCGAGCTGGGTGTCGGACCCTTGGAGGATCTGCTCGAGCACGCTGTGCTGGGACTGGGCTTTGGCCTGGCTTACGACGGCGTCGGTGGCGACGAGGTCCTGGATGGCGAGGCGGGGTTTGTCGGCGAGGGCCGATGTGGCGCTAAGCACCATGCAGAGGATGGCGGCTGCGAGGATTCGTAACTGGTTCATTCCCGTCTCCTGAAAAAGCTGCGCAGAGGACGGGGTCTGGTTCTTACTGATCACCGCCCCCCGGCTCTGGGACAGCGAGGGTCCCTGATCGTGTCTATCAATATAGTATAGTTTCGCGCGGGATGCAACATGCGCGTGGGGGTAGCTAAGGATGTGAGAATATCCGCACATTTATCTTGAGCACGATTCGTGTTGTTCGGGATGTTTAGGGCTCGAAGCCTTCGGGGAACCAGGCTGGGAGTTCTTTGAGTTCTTCTTCGACTGCTTTGGAGATGGGTACACCCCAGGCGGTGAAGTATGGGTACAGGTTGTGCCCCACTGCTTTGCTCATGCGGAGGACGAACTGGTCTCGTTTTTCTTGGTCGTTCTTGGGTTGCTCGTGGGGCTTGAGGTCGTCGTAGGCACGGAAGGTCTGGCGGAAGGCGTCCCAGCCGAACTGGTGCCAGAGCAGGGCGTAGGTTTGGAGGGCGAGGAAAGGGTCGGACTTCCATTGGTCGTAGGGTGCGTCGGCCTCGTGGTGCTTGATCATGGTAGCGAGGGCGTGGGCGGGGGCTGTTCTTGTGCCTTCGAAGTCGAGTGGGTAGTTGTTGACGGTGTTGAGGGCGAGGACGGTGAAGATGTTGACGGTGACTTCGCCGGTGCCATCGAAGGTCCACATTGGGTTCTGGTGGCTGTGGCCCATCTCGTGGTAGTGGCCCCAGAGTTCGTTGGGGCCTTGGTTGTCGAAGTTCTCGAGGTTGACCATGGAATGGGCGGCGGTGGTCGGGATGACGATGGGCGCATCGCTCGGGCAGTACATGTAGCCCCAGGAGAGTTTCTTCTCGGCGACATAGCGGTACTGGCGGTCTGGCCAGTGGCGCGGTGAGCGGGGCTCGAGGTCTTGCATGGCTTGGTGGACGCGGTCCCAGTGCTGCATGACGAGGTCTGGGCGGTCGAGGTTGCGGATGTCATTGGCGGGGATCGTGAGGACGAGTTCGTCGGATTCGAGCTCGGCCCAGGGGGCTTGGAGGGTGCGGAGTCGTTGGTTCCACTCTGCGAGATCGGTGTGATCGAGGCGGAAACGGGGCATTTCGATGACGCCGGAGATTTCGAGGGTGATGGTTTGGTCGGGGGTCAGGGTTGTTGGGAGGTCAATGTAGAGGGGGCCGCCGATTGGGGAGGCGATTTGGGTTTGGGGGGTGGTCATGGGCACGCGGATGTGGGCGCGGGGCATGCGGTGGCGGTCGTCGAAGTCTTGGGGATCGAGCCAGGCGCCGATCTGGGCGGTGAGGCCTTCGACTGGTTCGGACAGGACGGGTTCTGACAGGACGCGGATGGTGACGGTTTCGCCTGGGGCGGCGTAGAGGGCGGTGGATCGCCAGCCGGGGATGGATGTGGAGAGTGTGCGTGTTTGGGTCAGGCGGGGCGCGGAGTCGGGGACTGCACCGGGGAATGCGGCGGCGCTGGGGTGGGCGATCGCTGAGGATGGGTCGATTGCGGCTCGTCGGGATTCGAGGTCGAGCAAAGCACTGGCGAGGGGTTGCTCGGTGAGCTTGAGGGGATTATTGGCCATGGACTCGTAGGCTTGGGTGAGTTGGTCGGTGTTGTTGGCGCGGAGTTGGTCGGCGGTTTGGATGAGGGTGCTGTCGAGGGGGACGATGGCGAGGGCGGTGCGGACGATGCGGGCGGCGAGGACGCGGTTGGGAGCCTGGTCGTCGGTGAGGATGCGGATGGCTTGCTCGGCGTTGGCGAGGGGGTTTACTGAGGGGTCGAGGGGGTAGAGGCCTTCGTTGTTTGGGGAGAGGGCGCGGTCGGTGTACATGATGCCGTGGGCGAGGAGGAGTTTGTTGGCGGCGAGGTCCTCGACATCGGCAGCGTGCCCGAGTTGGAGTTGGCCCCAGGCGGTTTCGACGGAGAGGAGTGCGCCGCCTGATTCGAGCCATGCCCGGAGGTCTTCGAGCCTGCCTGCGCGGGCGAAGGATTGGGGGGAGCCGACGATGAGGTCGATGCTTGAGAGGACGAGGTTGTCGGGGGCGCCGCCGACGATGGAGAGGTCGATGCCATTTTCGATGAGCGGGTCTTGGAATGCCTTGGGGATGCCCCAGGCACGCTGGGGTTTGTTGTCGGCGAGCCAGAGGAGTTCGTCGAGGACGAACTGGTGGGTGTTGGCGCGGGTATCGCTGAGGAAGCCGCCGTGGCCGATGACGGAGACTCGGCCTTTGCCTGGGAGGGCACGGGCGCCGAGGACAGTGCCATCTGCTAGGACGGCGGTTGCTTGTGCGTCGTCGAAGACGACGAGTGATGCGGGGTTGCCGGTGGTGGCGATGGCGACGGTGTCGGGGGGTGTGCCGGCGTTGTCATCGGGGGATGCGCAGGCATCGGATGCGATGGCCATCGTGAGGAACGACAAGATCACGAGAACGGTTGTGTGGAGCAGCGCGGTCTTCATAGCAGGGAGTATACGCAGACCCTACCTCTGTGCACAGGTCATCACTTATTCATGGTGCGGCCTGCATTCAAAGCGGGTTTGCCTTGGTCGTGACTTGTTGTGCCTGATCGTGTCATGTGGTAGTTGCTGCGGTCCAAAGTGTGTACAACGGTGCTGCTGATCAACATATCTGCATGCTTGTCAAGTCCTCTTTACAGATTGGGGTTCTGGTGGCGGGATCTGTTATTACAGGGGTGACTCTTGCTGTGCAGTGGACGGTTTGGCCTTCAGTAGGATCATGAATCCGACCAGGCCTGCGATGACTGATGCGCCGAGGACACCGAGTTTGGCGGCGTCGAGGTCTGCAGCGTTTTTGAAGGCGAGGTTGGCAATGAAGAGAGCCATCGTGAAACCGATCGCTGAGAGCCATGCGGCGCCGAAGACATGTCGCCAGGTTGCGCCTTCGGGGAGCATGCCGATACCGAGTTTTTGTGCGATCCACGCGAAGCCGAAGACGCCGAGGGGTTTGCCGATCAGGAGGCCGAGGACCACGCCCCACATTGCTTTGCTGGACCAGACTGACTCGACGGTCTCCTGGGCGGCGGTGTCTTCCCCGCTGGCCCCCATCGGCACGCCCGCGTTGGCGAGGGCGAAGACTGGGAGGATCGCGAAGGCCACCCACGGGATGAGAATATGCTCGAGGCGGCGGACCGGTGTTTCGATTTTGTGGCCGGCGTCCTCGATGGCGAGGATCGCGGACTGTTGGGTGCTGGTGGTCCAGGATTTCGAGTCGGAGGTTTTATCTTGATCGAAGCGGTCGACCATGGATCGCACGAATGAGCTGTAGCGGCTCTGGTTCACGCGTGTGCGTGCGGGGATTGTCAATGCGACGAGCACGCCGGCGATGGTTGCGTGGACGCCACTCTTGAGGACGAGGTACCACACGACTGCGCCCAGCAAGAGGTAGACCACAATCTTGCGTACGCCCATCAGGTTGAGGCCCATCATGAGGGCAAGAACCAGCCCGGCTTTGAGCAAGTAGTCGAACCCGATAGATTCGGTGTAGAAGACCGCGATGACCATGAGTGCGCCGAGGTCGTCGACGATTGCCAGCGAGGTCAGGAAGATGCGTACGGAGATGGGGATGCGTGAGCCGAACAAGGCGAGCACGCCGAGGGCAAAGGCGATGTCGGTGGCCATGGGCACGCCCCAGCCGCTGATTGATGGGGAGCCACTGTTGACGATCGCGTAGATGGTCGCGGGGACGACCATGCCCCCGAGGGCTGCGGCGATTGGGAGGGCGGCTTTCTTGGGGCTGCGGAGCTCGCCGACGAGTACTTCTCGCTTGATCTCGAGCCCGACGAGCAGGAAGAAGAAGGCCATGAGCAGATCATTGATCCAGAGGATGAAGGCCTTTTCGAGCCCCCACTCTCCGAATCCGACGCGGACCTTGGTGTTGTAGAAGAGGTCGTTGTATGACGATGCGTAGCCCGAGTTTGCCCAGATGAGCGCCCCCAGTGCGCTGAGGATCAGCAGGATGCCGCCGGAGGCTTCAAGCTTCATGAAGCGTTGGAAGGGACCGAGCAGACGGTCGGCGGCGGTACGGTTGAGGTCTTGATCTGATTTCGGGATGTTGAGTGGTCCGGCCATGCGCGATGGTTACCAGCGGATTGGCTTGTGACCACTGCGCCATGTCGTAAATCGTACAAACCCGACATGGCGAAAATTGCGTAACTTATTATACAGGCACCGTAAAACCGGGGAGTTCGCCATAATTTGCCAGGAATGGTTTGAGAAGTGTCCCATCTGGGCTGCAAGATATCCGACGCTGGGACTGCTCGATCAGCAGCCTGCTCCGAATGCATCGAGGAAGTCGGAGACATCGAAGAAATCGAACTGGCCGTCTTGGGTGAAATCGACTTCGGGGTCTTTGGCGGCGAACTTGTCAAGGAAGTCGGAGACATCGAAGAAGTCGAGCTGGCCGTCGAGGGTCAGGTCTGCCTTGCATGTATGTCCGATGATGTATTTGGTGCCGGTATTGACGACCCGTGTGACGAAGTCGCCCGGGGGTGGCGCGATATTGATGGTATCGAACTCGCCGGTGATCTCGGAGCCTTCGATGATGGTGTATGCCCAGAAACCGGTTGGTGCGAAATCATTGATGAAGAGTACATCGAGCGTGCCGTGGAGTTCGACCGTTGAAGTGCTCTTGAGCGCGTCGCCCGATGACGCATCGACCTCGGCCTCGAGGTTGGCGGTGTCAGTGAAGAGGATGGGTTTGGTTGCGGCCATGGTGCCGATGCTCAGGCCCGGTGCGATGGTGCCGTTGTTGATGAAATCGATTTCGATACTGCCGATGCCTTCGAGCCGCTGCTGTGCACCGATCCCGCCTTGGCTGACTTTGCCTGCCGCAATGAGTCGCGACCGGGCACCCGGGGCGTTGAGCCGGATTGTCCCGGTTCCGCTGAGGGTTGTTTCTTCGTTCCATTGCAGGTGCGTGGGGCTGATGTTCGCGGTCTCGTTGACCACGATCGTGCCGTTGTTGAGCGTGCCGGCGGTTATTCCCATTGACGAAGCGTTCGGGATATTGAGCAGGCCGGAGAAATCAACCCCATCGAGGATGCTGTATGAATCGACGGAGACATCGGCCCCGCCCGTGGTTGCCAGTGTGCCGCCGGAGATGGTCGCGCCCAGCAGTTCGATCTCCGATCCTTCGCCGTCGGCGGTGATTTGCCCGGGAGCGCCTTGCGTGATGGTAATGCCGTTGAACTCCACGGTGGTCTCATTGTTGGCTTGGATCACCCCGTTGTTGGTCTTGGGATTGGACAGCAATCGGATCTCGCTGCCCGGGACATCCGAGTCGATCGTTCCGTTGTTGACCATCGACGCTTCGATTCTTCCTTGGCCGTGAATCTTTTGTGTGCTGCTCATGGTGACGGTTTTCTCAGCGGCCGTTTGGATTCGGGCGCGGCCATCTGACGAGCTGAGTTTTACTGAGCCGGTCCCGAGGACAGTCATCGAATCATTGAACATGAGTTCTGTCGATGAGATGTTTCCTGTGGGGTTGATCTCTATAACGCCGTTGTTTGTCAGCGATGTGCCGATCGCAAGCTTCTGGCCGTTCTGTACATATGTGTGACCGGAGAGCGCGACGCCGTTGAGCGTGCTTGAGATATCAATGGAGACATCAGCGTCTGGCATGGATGAGATCGCACCGCCGTTGATTGTTGATCCTATGAGTTCGATCTGTGATCCGGCATCGTTTGCGGAGATCGTCCCCCCACTGCTCTGATTGATCGTGATGGCGTTGATTTCGACCACCGAGGCATTGATCGCTTCGATGGTGGCGTTGTTTGTTTTTGGGTTGCTAGACAGCCGGATCTCGCCGCTATCGGCACGGATCAATCCATTATTGACCAGTTCTGCCTCGATTTGCCCGAAGCCGCGGACAGTTTGAGTTGACGGCATGGTCAGCACGACCTCGGCGTCTGTTTGGATGCGTGAGCGTGAGCTTGGCGCAGCGAGGACGATCTCGCCGGTGCCGCCCAGCGTCATTGAGTCTTTGAAACGGATCTGAGTTGTCGAGACATTGCTCGTTGGGTTCACGGTCACGGTGCCGTTGATTGACAATCCGTTTTCTACCGAGAGCGTCACCGCGTTCTGAACATTGAGAGTTCCAGAGATATTGACCGAGTCGAGCGTGCTGGAGGTATCGACCGAGACATCCGCCCCGTTTGATGCCCGGAGCGTGCCGCCGATGATAGAGGCGTTTCTGAGCTCGATCTGTGAGCCGACGCCGTCGGCTTGGATCAACCCCGCGGGGCCTTGTGTTGTGGTGATCCCGCTGAACTCCATGACGGCACCGGCGGTGGCCTCCATCGTGCCGTTGTTGGTTTTACCATTTGTGGTCATCCTGATCTCACCGGTATCCGAGTTGATGAGCCCGTTGTTGATCATGCTCGCTTCGATGCGCCCTTGCCCGCGGATCGTGAGCATGGGGTTCATGGTGACGGTCCGTCCAACGCCTGTCTGGATCCGTGCCCTTGAATCTGCCGATGCGAGCACGAATGTCCCGTCGCCACCGACGGTCATCGAGTCATTGAATACGATCTGTGTCGCCGAGATGTTCCCGGTCGGATTGATCGTGATGGTTCCATTGTTCTCGAGCGAAGACAGCACCGAAAGCGTCACTGCATTCTGAACATCAAACACGCCGTTGATCGATACCCCATTGATCGTGCTTGAGGTCGCGATGGACATCAGCCCGTCGTTGAGCGAACTCATGGTCCCGCCGTTGAGCGTCGAGTTGATCACCGTGACTCGCGAGCCGGGTCCATCGGCGCGCATAATCCCGGCAAGCCCTTGTGTGATCGTGATGCCGCTCACCAGCAGGTTTGAGCCGTTGATCGATTCGATGATGTTGTTGTTGGCCTTGTCGTTTGTGAGCAGGGTCATCGAGGACCCCGAATCGGATGAGATGGTGCCGTTGTTGATCATGGCGCCTTCGATTTGTCCCATGCCGTGGATGGTGTGCCCGCTGCCTTGGGTGAAGGTGAATCCGTCGCCGGTTTGGAGGCGTGCCCGGGCCGTCGGCGCGTTGAGCAGTATTGAGCCTGAGCCTGAGAGCATGGTGTTGGCATCGAAGCGCAGTGTTGTTGCTGAGATGTTGCTGGTATAGTTGACGGAGACTGAGCCCTCGTTGAAGAAATCACCCGCGATCGTCGTCGTGCTCGCGTTGGCTGTATTGAGCAGCACCCCTGGATTGGTGATCGAGAGCGAGGCCATCGCCTGACTCGCCGGTATGGTGACGGTGTAGGGACTCGCGTGCCCGAGCAGCACGGAATCGCTTAGGCCTGGAACACTCCCGGTGCTCCAGTTGGGCCCGAAGTCCCAATCGCCGTTGTTTGCGTTGAGCCAGCTGGTCACGCCGCCGGCGTGGGCGATGAGTGTTGTTGTGGTCATGACGCTGAGTGCGATGAGTGTTCTGGTTTTCATTGGTCTGTCCCTTCTTCATTGCGGCAGCTTGCGTGTAGTCAGCACCGTCCCCGCCGAGCATTTTTAGAGCATGGCGGAGTCCGCCTTGTGCACACAGCGTATCACATGAGGACAAATACCCAGACAGGTTTTTTTGAGAAATTACACAATCATTGCATCGTTCAGGCGGTTTTTTGTACAAGTGGGCCTGCAGACTGCCCAGCTTGGCGCTCTGCGAGCAGGCGATTGATCTGGGCACCTGGCGGCGGATGGTTGTTGTGCGATGAACTGCAGCGTGTTTTGTGTGGCATTCGATGATCATAATCTGTACACAATCTACACAGAAAGTTAGCCGTTTGGTGACTTGTATGCTCTAGAAGAACCTGGCTGGCTCTTTGATCCAGCGGGCTCCAGATCACTGTAAGAAATGAGGATAACTTGTACCGCACAGCTCTTTACGGACTCTTGATTCTGGTGGCAATCAGCCCACTCAGCATGGGGGGCGTCGGCGATGCACTCTCCTTGCTCAACCGAGGAAGCGTGCATGTGCCCGGCGGGGTTGAGATCGCGTCGTTTGATCCCCAGAGTGGGCACATTTATGCGATCGGTGAGCAGGGGCTGATGGTGTTTGAGTTCGATGAGCTCAATCGGTTCTCGATCATCCATTCGAGTACATATTCGAACACCGAGCGTTGGCAGGCAACCTCGATCGTTGTGGATTCTGTCGGGCGTGGGTTTGTGGCGTGCTCTTGGATACCTGAGCCGAGCGATCGGGTGCCGGGGATGGTGCAGATACTGGATACACAGACGAACACGGTCGTCTGGCAGATGAGCATTGGATACCACCCGGATTGCTTAGCGATGAGCCCTGACGGGCGGTACCTGATCGCGGCCAACGAGGGTGAGCCGGGCATCGGGGATCAGCCCGGGGCGATCACGATCATTGATCTGAGCGATATCAAACAGGCGAGCGACTTCGCGGGGCTCAACGATGTGCGGACCTTTGGGTTTACTGATGAGTTCTTGGGCGAGGGCGTGCGCCTTGATGTGCTGCGGGTGACTGATGCGCTCAGGGACACGCCGGAGGTTGATATTGAGCCCGAGTATCTGGCTGCAAGCAACGAGGGCGTGTGGGTCGGGCTTCAGGAGAACAACGGGCTGGCGTACTTTGACTTTGCCCTCGAGCAATGGACGCGGGTGCAATCGCTGGGCAAGCTCTCGCAGGCGTTCGATGCCAACGATGAGGACGGGGTGAGTATCACGACCCAGATTGGGTTTGGTTTGCTGCCTCAGCCCGACACCATCGCACTGACGGCAATCGACGGGCGGTCGTACATCGTGCTGGCCAACGAGGGCGAGAAAGCGGACGCGGATACGATCCGGTTCAGCGATGCGATTTTGCAGGGGCTGATGGATCCGGTTGCTCTGGAAGGTATCCGGGCGAGCTATTCGCTCGATGCGTTCCTCAAGCTCGGTCGGCTGTGGATCAGCACGATCGACGGGGATCTCGATGGCGATGGTGATATCGATCTGCCCAGTGCCCTCGGAGGGCGGAGCGCGTCGATTATTGATGCCGACACCGGGGCGATGGTCTGGAACTCGGGGGCTCAGTTCGAGCAGATCAGTGCCCGGCTCTGGGAGGATGCGTACAACGATCATGACACCCGCAGCGATCGGTCTGGGCCAGAGCCCGAGGGGATCGCCGTGGGGCAAGTTGGACAGGGCAATGACGCACGGACGCTGATGTTCGTTGGGCTTGAGCGGACGGGGGCGCTGATGATGTATGACATTTCGGATCCGGTATCGGCGATGTTCTTGGATGCGCAGTTGCTTGATGCTGCGTGCGTCCGCCCGGAGGGGCTGGTGTTCTTCTCGCTTTACGAACGCGACTTCATTGGCGTGGCGAGCGAAAAGGGCGGGTGCTTGACGGTGTTCGAGATCGCCTCGGCACCGTGACTTGTACATAGAACCCCGGACTTGCATAGATGAAGTTGGCATAGAGAAACCCCGTCTCGGGTGGTGAGACGGGGCGTGGTGGTTTGACCCCAGTGTGTTTGAACTGTTCAGCGGATCAGGGTGAGCTTATGAGCAAGCAACTTAGCGGCGACGGCGGGTCGAGACAAGCCCGGCGAGTGCGATCAGTGTCGCTGAAGCTGGGGTTGGGACGGTGCCGACGGAGCCGATGAGGGTGGCCTGGTCGCCGGGGAGACCGAGGTTGTCGTTGAAGAATGCGTTGGATTCGTATGCGCCGTTGACGCCGAGGACCGAGAGGGCTGCGGTGCCGGAGGTGAAATCCATGGTGGCGAGGAAGCCGTCGAACTCGCCGCCGAAGACTGCTGCGGATTCGATGACTTCTGAGCCGGCGGTGCCTGAGAGCAGGTAGGCCGCGTCGCCGCCCTGACCGAGCCCGCCGCCGCCGTTGGTCAGACCGATCTGGCCCGAGTAGCCCCAGATGCTGTTGAACTCAGCGATGGCGCTGATGAAGTTGATGTCATCGGATGCCTCGTTGTCGTCGGAGATCAGGAAGATGGCGGATTCGCCGGCACCGAGTGTGAGCGAGTCGAGCATGCCGCCGTCTTCGATCGATGCGCTCTCGTCGTCATAGAAGAATGAGCCGGTGTCGATGGAGGTGAGCCCGGTGTTGGTGACTTCGATCCAGTCGACGGTGCCGTCTTCGCCCGAGAGCCCTGCGAAGACCTCGGTGATGGAAAGGTCTGCCGAAGCGACGGTGCCTGCGAGTGCGATGGTGGCCAGTGTGATTGCGTAGCGCATGTTTCTCTCCTCGTCGTGTGAACTGTCTCAAACGATCGTCTCTCTCCGAGCGATCGTGTGCTGGCCCGGCTCAACATCGAGCCTGATCCCAACGATGCAAAGATAGCCGTCTACGAAAAATCGCGGATAAACATCGCAACATGATCGCGCAAAGATCGTGTCAAGATTCCTTAGCCGAACATTCACATGTTCTCCGCGTGACCTTCACGCGTTGGCCACTACTCTTGGATCATGAAACAGCACGAACCGCTTCGTCGTTTTTCTGGGCACGGATTCACACTCATCGAGCTGCTGGTCGTGATCGCGATCATCGCGCTGTTGATCGGGATACTCCTGCCCTCTTTGGGTAAGGCCAAGGACACCGCCCATCGTGTGCAGTGCATGTCGAACCTACGCCAGATGGGCCTCGGGTTCGCGGGATACTCGGCGAGCAATCGCGGGTACTTCTCTTCGGGGCCCTTCGACAACCGGGTGCGGAAGCACGCCAATGGTGAATCAATTGAAGCACGCTGGGCGAACAATCCCACAGATACGCGTGGCGGGGTCGAGCGGATCGGATGGATCGCCGACATGGTCAACGGGGGCTACGGGGCACCGGGCGAGCTTCTGTGCCCCACTGCACCGGCTGAGTACAACCAGAACCTCAATACGGCTCGGCTCAACGACGATGGGTTCGGCGAATACTCCGTCGAAGAGCGCGATCGTTTGATCCGCGATGGGTTCAACAGCAACTACACGCAGTCTTGGTACATGGCGTACACGCAGTGGAAGCACTCGCGGTTTGGGAACCAATCGCAGCCGGCGGACCGCCAGTTCGGTGTGGTCGGGCCGCTCAAGGAATCGCACACAACGATCGTCTCGACTTCGATCGTCCCGATGATGGCCGATGCTCGGGTCGATGCCGACTCGCCCGACACCAACGACACGATCGACTTTTCCGACGGGGCGCTGCCGGCGTGCAAATCTGTCACGGACGGGCCGACCTGGCGGATCGGGCTCAATATGGCGAATCATGACTTTGCCGACTTTGGGCCGGCGCACGGCAAGGAGCGATCGGGGTTCTTCCGGGGGCACTCGAACACGCAGGGGAACTTCTTGTTTGCCGACGGGCATGTGAGCGTGTTCACGGATCTCAATGGGGACAAGACTTTTAACTACGACCAACTCGCCACTGCACGCGATCGCGGGCAGGCGGTGTACCCAGACTTCGAGAAGAACACGGTTTTCGCCGGAGAACTGTTGAGCGGCAAGTATCGTTAATGCTTGCCCGTGAGAGAGTCAATCAAAGAAGGAGAGACGAGATGAACGCAACAACCAAGTCATGGAGTGCTTTGGGTTTGATGATGGCCGCGGCTTCGTTTGCCAGCGGGCAGGTCGTGATCAATGAGGTCTACGAAAACCCTCCGGGGAGTGGCTCGTCCAACGATGCGATCCTCGAGTACATCGAGCTCTACGGCACGCCGGGGATGGACCTGACGGGCTACTGCATCGCTCAGTTCAAGGGCGGCGAAGATGACGATGACAACATCCCCGAGGAGCCGGCAGAGATCGACGAGGCCTTCTCGCTCGACGGGCTCTCCATCGGATCCAATGGGTTCTTGGTGATCTATAACGGCACGGTGTCGCAGTCGCTGATCCCGCTGTTCTTGCCTCAGGAGGGCGAAGAGAGCGCCAGCTTCTTTGACACCCACATCCCCACCACCGATACCAACGGCAACCTCAACAACGACGGATCATCGACCTACCTACTGCTCCGAAAGCGTCCGCTGCATTCGGTCGTTGACGGCGTCTCTGTGTACGAGCCGGGTTATGCGATCCGCAAGGATGTTGATCCGGATGTGGACTACGACGGGAAGCTTGACTTTGGGATTGAAGTGCCCACATCGGGCACCTCTGATCCGGTCCGTGTGATTGATCCCCTTCAGATCATCGACGGGTTTGCCTGGTCCAATGCGGGGGGCAAGGAGTATGTCCGCTCGTCGGAGCAGGAGCTCTCGACCACGGACGGCTTTAACCCCGACGCGGCCTCACGCCTGGCGTACTACGGTACCAACCCGATGCTCGGGCAGCGGGTCAACTCCGATGACGAGACCGTGCCTACACGCACGGCGGATGAATCATTCATCTACGGCGATATGACCGGCGCGTCGATCGATTTTACTTACGACACGACACGCTACGGGGCGCCGACCGACCCGATGGGTGATGGCTTCGCCGACATCGCGATTCATGCTGGGGAGGATACCTTCAAGCTCACGCCGGGCGGGTTTAATGACCACGCGGGCACCGGGATCTCACAGTTCCGATTCGTGCTTGGTGATCTGAACTTCGACGGCATGGTCGATGGTGATGACCTGGATCTCTTTGATGCTACCCTCTCCGGCGCGGACTTCGACGCGACCGAGGACTACATCGATCCAGATTCGGGCGAGCCGATCGCCAACCCCAGCGATGCGGGCAATAACTTCCAGTCGTATGTCTTCCAGGGTCGCTTGGCCAATGCGTACCTCGGGGCGATGAACCTCGACTCGGGCGATGGCGAAGCGTTCCCGTCGGCGGCGGATCGGATCGTGCTCGCGGGCTTGGTTGGGCCTGTTGGCTGTAATGCCGCGGACCTGACCGAGGATGGCGTACTGGACTTCTTCGATGTCTCGGCCTTCCTCGACGCATTCGGTGCTCAGGAATCCGTCGCGGACTATACCGATGATGGGGTGTATGACTTCTTCGATGTGTCGGAGTTCCTTGACATTTTCGGAAGTGGTTGCCCGTAAGCCGGATCAAGCCAAGAGCACATGCTGCACTATCGATTACGTGAATCTGCAACAGGCCCCTCGATGAGCGGCGTATGAGCGCGCTGTTGAGCGGTTGAATGAGCACTTGTTCCCAGCGGGGCGCGATCAACGGGATGCACGCGGGCATATGGACCGGTTTATCTCTCTCGCCCGGGTCTTCTCTAAAACCTCCCCAAAATAAAAACACCACCAAGAGAAATCGGTGGTGTTTTTTGTTTACTGTGGAGTCAGTTGCGTTTGCAACGGGACTTCGAATAGCGGGGACTGGATTTGAACCAATGACCTCCGGGTTATGAGCCCGACGAGCTACCAGACTGCTCTACCCCGCAATCAGGAAGGGATTATTGACATGGTCTGGATGTAAATCAAGCCGCCTTGGGTGGATTCTTGCGTTCCGGACTGTTTCTTTTCGTGGTTTTTTATGACTTGTTAAGAAATAGGGCTCTCTGGGCTGAAACCCGGCACACGGAAATCGGTACAGTCGGTATCGCCATGTTGTATGGCGAAAATTTACATCCACCACAGTTGGGAACACAAATGAAAAAGACGACGCTGCTCATGGGTGCAGCCGGGATCGCGATGGCTGCGGCCCCGCTCCTTGCACAGGACGATACGAAAAACTCGGGCATGTTTAGGTACCCGGATGTGGGTAAAGACTCGATCATCTTTGTCTACGCCAATGACATCTGGATGGTCGATCGCAAAGGCGGCGAGGCCCGCCCGGTTGCGAGCCCGGATGGGCAGGAGCAGCATCCCAAGTTCAGCCCCGATGAAGAGACCATCGCGTTCGTGGGCAACTACGACGGCGATCGTGATCTGTATACCGTTGGGACCGATGGCGGCGTGCCGTACCGGGTGACGCATCACCCGGCCAACGAACGGCTCCAGGATTGGACGCCCGGCGGGGAGCTCCTGTTCTCATTCAACGGCTTGAGCGGGAACCCTTCGCATCAGAAGCTGTTTACGGTTGGTGCTCAGGGTGGGATCCCCGAATCGATGCCTGTGCCTTATGGGGCGACGGGCAATGTGAGCCCCGATGGCGAGTGGCTCGCGTACACGCCCAACTCGCGCGATAACCGCACATGGAAGCGGTACCGCGGCGGGCTCGCCACCGATATCTGGCTGTTCAACCTCAAGACCAATGAATCACGCAAAGTCACCGACTGGGAGGGGACCGACACCATCCCGATGTGGCACAAGAGCAGGCTGTACTACCTCTCGGACAACGGCGAAGAGGGGCGGCTGAACATCTGGCGCTACGACCCGAAGAAGGACGAGCACAAGCAGATCACCAAGTTCACCGATGACGATGTGAAGTTCCCGTCGATGGGTCCTGCGGACTCGGGGAGCGGCGAGATTGTCTTCCAGCTCGGGTCGCAGATCCATTTGCTGAATCTTGGCAACGGCAAGTCCAAAGCCGTGAAGATCACGGTGCCCGGGGCGCGCGAATCGCTCCGGGACAAGGTGGTTGACGCGAGCCGGTTTGTGACCTCTGGCACTGTGTCCTCGACGGGCAAGCGCGTTGCGGTCGAGGCGCGGGGCGATATCTGGACTGTTCCTGTCGAGAACGGTGCCCCACGCCAGCTGACAAACACCTCGGGGGCTTCGGAGCGCACGCCGTCGTGGAGCCCCGATGGGCGCTGGGTTGCGTACTTCTCTGACGAAGGGGGCGAGTACGAGTTGTACATCACCCAGTCCGACGGGAAGGGCGAGACCCGCCAGCTGACCACGGGCAACAAGACCTACTTCATGGATGCCGGCTGGTCGCCGGATTCTGAGACGATCTACATCGTGGACAAGGCCGGGATTATGTCTTTGGTTGATGTGGAGACCGGCGAGACGACGCCGTTCGATACCGAGCCGTACGCGGGGCAGCCCGCGGTTTCATGGTCGCATGATTCTCGCTGGATCACCTACGCGAGGGGTACGGGCGAATCGATGCTCAGCTCGGCGATCTTTATCTATGACACGCAGGAGGGCACGCTGCACCAGGTGACCTCGGGGTTCTTTGGCGACAGTGAGCCTGCGTTTTCGATGAAGGGCGATTATCTGTTCTATAGCTCGAACAGGGATTACACATCGCCGCAGTATGACGATTTCCGCTCGAGCTTTGTGTACAGCGGCACCGGGCGTTTGCTCGTGGTCCCGCTCAACATGGAAGTTGAGAACCCCCACTTGCTCGAATCCGACGAGGAAACCTGGGAAGACGAGGTTGCTGACGACACCGACGACGCGGACGGCGATGACAAGGCTGATGACGCTGAGAGCGGCGATGACGCCGGCGATGGCGATGAGGATCAGGCGTACCTGGACGGGTACGACACCGAGCATCCGCTGTGGGGCAAGTGGGAAGGCGCTGCGAGCGGCTTTGCGGCCCTCGGGATGCCGATGGATGAGATCGAGTTCTCGATGATGATCATCGTCGATGACGACGGCAACATCATGGGCCAGTCGGAGAGCCAGGGCGAGACCGATGACCTTGGCGATGTGGTCAAGTGGGATGAGGATGCCGGGACTTTCTATACAGAAACCACCGAGCAGGGCATGACCATCATCCAAGAGGGCAAGGTCAATGGCGATGAGATGACCGGCACCTGGACCATCAAGCAGATGGGCATGGGTGGGACTTGGAGTGCGTCGCGCACCACCGGCGATATCTCCGAGGAAGAGATCAAGGAGATCGATGCGGAGGCTGGCGAGGCCAGCGAGACCGTCGAGATTGACTTCGAGGACTTCGAGGCTCGGGCTCGTGATCTGGGCGTGAGCTCGGGGAACTTCCGCAACCTGGTCAGCAATGACAAGGGCGAGTTGCTCTATATCCGGAGTGGAAATGGCGGCTCATCGCTCAAGCTGATTGATATCAAGGCCGACGAGCCCTCCGAGAAGACCGTGCTTGGTTCGGCCTTCGGGTTCAGCATGTCGGGCGATCACAAGAAGCTCGTCGCGGCGACCCCGGCGGGGTTCGCCGTGGTGGATGCCAAGGCGGGGCAGAGTGCCAAGCCGCTGAATATGCGTCTGCGGAAGACCATCGAGCTGCGCAGCGAATGGCGCGAGATCGTCCACGATGCGTGGCGCCGTTTCCGCGACTTCTTCTATGTCGAGAATATGCACGGCGTGGACTGGGACGGGGTGCTGGCGCACTACCTGCCCATGGTCGACGACGCGGTCTCGCGTGAGGATGTGGCGTACATCATCGGCGAGATGATCGGTGAGCTCAATGTCGGTCACTCGTATTCATCGGGCGGCGACTTTGATGGTCAGCCACGCGAGAACATCGGGATGCTGGGCGCGGACTACGCGGTTGCGTCGGCCGGTGATCGCTCGGGCTTTGAGATCACAACGATCTACCGTGGTGCTCCTTGGGATACCGATGCGATTGGGCCGCTGAGCCAGTACGGGCTTGGTGTGGGCGAGGGCGACATCATCACCTCCGTGAACGGGGTCGATGTGGATACCTCGATCGACCCATGGGCCGCCTTCGCGGGGCTCGCGGGGACCGAGACCACGCTGACGATCGTCTCGGCCCTCGAGGGCGAAGAAGAGGCGATCAACGAGCGTGAGATCACGATTCGTCCGATGGGGTCGGAGTTTGGACTGCGCTACCGTGCGTGGATTGAATCGAACCGCAAGTATGTCGAGGAAGCCTCCGACGGCAAGATCGGGTACATCTATGTGCCCAACACCGGGGTGCCCGGGCAGAACGATCTGTTCCGCCAGTTCTACGGGCAGATCGGCAAGGAGGCGTTGATGATCGACGAACGCTGGAACGGCGGCGGTCAGATCCCCAACCGCTTTGTTGAGTTGCTCAACCGGAAGCAGACCAACATGTGGTACAAGCGTGACGGCAAGGATTGGAACTGGCCGTACGCTTCGCACCAGGGCCCGAAAGCGATGCTGATCAACGGCAACGCGGGTTCGGGCGGCGACATGTTCCCGTGGCTGTTTAAGCATCACGGGCTTGGCAAGCTGATCGGCAAGCGGACCTGGGGCGGGCTTGTCGGGATCTCGGGCGTGCCAGCGATGATCGACGGCGGCTCGGTGAGCGTGCCCAACTTCGGGTTCTACGAGAACGACGGGACTTGGGGCATCGAAGGCCACGGGGTGGACCCGGATATCGAGGTCGAGGCTGATCCAGCGTTGATGCTCGATGGGGCTGACCCGCAGCTTGATGCCGCGATCGAGCACCTGCTCAACGAGATCAAGGTCAACGGCTACGAGCGTCCGTCACGCCCGGCCGAGCCCGTCCGCTTGAAGGTCGGGATCGATGAGGCTGACAAGTAAGCTCGGCTGATTGATCCGTTGATTGTGATTACAAAGAAGCCCCGCAGCGTTTGCTGCGGGGCTTTTTCATTGGCGGACACTTGCTGGAAAAAGGATCAGTCGCCGGCCCCACTGCCGGTGCGACCGAGGAGTTCGTTGATCGCGGCTTCGAGCTGGGGATCGTTGCCGGCAACTTCATCAGTCGGTGTCTGGGGCACATCGATGTCGGGCATGGTGCCGTTGCTCTCCATGTCCGTGCCGTCGGGGAGGTACCAGCCGCGGAACGGTCGGCGGACGGTGGTGCCATCGATCAGGGAGAAGGAGCCGGTGGAGATCACGCCGCCGAAGGTCTGGGTCCCGATGATCGTGCCGCGCTCGGCGGTCTTGATCGAGTGGGCGAAGATCTCGGCGTTGGAGAAGGAGTGCTGGTTGATGAGCACATTGATCGGACGCGAGTAGGCGTAGATCAATCTCCGGTCACGCGGGTAGTTGTCCTTGCGGACGAGGTCGGGGTTGGCCCCGCGTGGGATGGTGTAGGCGTGGTTGGGTGCGGTGAGCGACGCGAGGAGGATGTCGGTCGTCCAGCCCCCGCCGTTGTCGCGGACATCGATGATCAATCCGTCCTTGCCATCGGCGGCTGCGAAGAGATCGCGTTCGTAGTCGCGGACCGATGCGATGCCCATCGATCGGATGTGGAGGTAGCCGAGCTTGCCGCCCGACATCTCATCGACCTGCGCCCGGCGCTTGGCGACTTCGTCGTTGTAGCGGAGCACGGACATCGCGGAGTAGGAGGTGGGCTTGATGAGCACCATGCGCGTGGCTGGCTCGCCGGTGTCTTCGTCCGTCTCTGTTGAAGATTGGTAAGTGACCAAGAGCTCCTCGCCGATGGTGCCGGCGAGGGTTGTGTGGAGATCGATGAGCCCGGCTTTGGTGGAATCTGTGCTCAACTCAGTATCGCCGATGGCGGTGATGACATCGCCGACGCCCGGGGCGTGCTTGGTCTTGCTGACCGGGCCGTCCTCGATGATGGCGTCGATGCGGTAGCCGTTGGCGACGGGGGTGAAGTTGATCCCGAGGTAGCCGTTGGCGGGCGAGGAGGCGGAGAAGCCGTCGCCTCCCCAGATCCCGGTGTGCGAGCCGTCGACCTCGCCCCACATGAGGTTCATCAGGCGTTGGAAGGCCTGGTTGGTGCGGGTCTGCATGACGATCTGTCGGTAGCGATCGGTCATGGCGTTCCAGTCGTGGCCCTTCATCGTCGGGTGATAGAACGAGAGCCCGAAGCGTCCGGCGGCTTCTTCGAACTTCTGGGCGAGTTCCTTCTGGCGATCGAGCATGATGGTGGCATCGAGTGGGTACGAAGTCGATGAGCCGCCGGTCGGGGAGGTCTTGGAGGCTTGCCCGCCGGAGACATAGGTGAGCGACTTGCCATCGAGTGAGATGCGTGGATCGCCAACGCTGCCGGACTTGATGGTCTTGCGATCTTTGCCCTTGTGATCGACGCTGACATAGGTGCGGGTCGTGTCGATGACGGTCGAGAACGCGATGCGGTCCGCGGCCGGGGTCATCACGAGCCCGGACTCGGCCTCTGGGGTTGAGGTGAGCCGGCGGACGCGGAGGTACGCGCTGTCGAGATCACGCTCATCAAAGGCGAGTGCTTCGGGCTCGTCCTTACTCTCTGCTTCTTCGCTGTCTTCCGTTTCTTCATCATCGAAAGTCACCGGATCGAGCATCTTGAGCTTCTTGGCGGCCGCGATCGCGTCCTTGTAGTAGGCTTCGAGCTCGTAGCTGGTCATGCCGTCGAGCTCGCGGTCGAGGTTGACGCTGTAGACATCGAACCCCCAGTTCTCGTTATCCCGATCGGAGAGGAAGGTGAGCACCTTGCCGTCGTGGGAGATGGCCGGAGAATGGTCGATGTCTGGGTGACGCGAGATGTTCACGGCATCTGGTAGCTCCCCCTCTTCATTGAGCTGGGTGTCGAGCAGGAAGATGTCGGTATTGAAATCGAGGTCCGTCGCGGCGAACACGATATGGCGTGAGTCCGACGCCCAGAGCAGATCGGGCTCTGACCAGAGCTCGCGGATGACCCGGTCTTCGCCGGTGGCGAGGTCGTGGATCACGATGTCGCCGCGATCGCGGATGTACATGAGCTTGGTGCCGTCGGGCGAGGGCTTGGGCGAGTAGGCAAGTGCGTCGGACTTGATCACCGGGGTGATGTCGAAGCGGAGGGCCGTGGCCCAGCGCTTGGCGTGGTCGATCTTTTCTTCTTCGGGCTCTTCTTCTGACTCGTCATCGGACTCTTCGTCAGCCTCTTCGGTCGATTCGTCCACTGGTTCTTCTGCAGTGGTTTCTTCGGATGCTTCCGTGCTTTCTGCATCCTCAGCTTCTACTGCGGCTTCATCGGTTGGCTCTTCGGCTTCTTCGACTTCCGGCTCGGGTTCGGGCGGGTTGAGGTCTTCGGTGGCGAGTGCGACGGTGGCGGCGTAGATGGAGCCGAGGGAATCTTCGTCATCGGCGGCGAAGTAGAGCGTCACGCCGTCGGGGGACCAGGCGATGTCGCGCTCTCGGGTGTTGGTATCGGTGATCCGGCGGGTGGGGTAGCCTTCTTCCGTGCTGCGGATGAAGAGTTCGCCACGGGTAATCTGGGCGATGGACTTGCCCGACGGGTGCATCGCGGCTTGGGCCACATTGCGGGAGATGTTCTTCTTCTCAACCCGATCGCGAGGGGACTCTGACCCGAATGAGAGCTCGACGGGCATGGGGACCGCGCGTGAGTTGGTGAGGTCGAGGGTATAAAGAGTATTCCAGACGACGAAGACGGCCGTGGTGCCGTCATCGGAGACGGTGAGGTCGCGGACGCCGTGGGTGATGGTGGTTGGATTCTGGGCGTCGGGCTTGAAGTGTGTCAGCTGGGTGATGCTGGCGGCTTGCTGATCCGTCGCGCCGGGGGCGAGGCGGACGAGGTTGTATTGCCCGTCCCTGCTCGAGAGGTAGACGAGTGAGCCGTCGGGCATCGGGCACGGGTTCATGTCGTTGCCGGCGAACTGGGTGACTTGGACAAACGAGTTGTCGCTCGGGCGCAGACGCCAGATATCGAGATTGCCCGGTCCGCGGTAGGCGACGCGGTGCGGGTAGTAGTAGCCGCGGACGAAGTAGATGACATCGGTGGCGTCGTTGACGGCCGGTGCTCGACCGAAGGCTTCGCTGACGCGGGTGATTGGGCCGCCGTCGAGCGGGGCTTGGTACATGCGTGGCTGGCGGAAGATCTCTGGATAGAGGTAGGACGAGAAGAGGACGGACTGTCCGTCCGGGGTCAGATCGCCGAGCATTTCGGCGCGATCGGAGGTGGTGATGCGGGTGATGTCGCCGGCGACGAGTGTGTTGTTGGCCTTGGCGAGGTCAAGGGTGTAGAGGTTCTGGGCGCCGTTGCGGTTGGACTCGAAGACGATACCGTCGCCCTCGTGATTGAATCGGCTCTGGGTCTCGATACCTGGGTGGGTGGTCAGGCGGGTGGCGTGCCCGCCAGTGGCAGAAACGGACCAGAGATCGCCGGCGGCCGAGAACACGATATGCTCGGCGTCGGGTGAGATGGACGGGTACTGGATGAGACCGTCGTGGGATTGATTGTTTGATTCGTTGGCCGTAGCTGCAGTGCTGAGCACGGTGCCGGTGAGGATGGGGAGCAGGAACTCTTTGATGGACATATGGGGACTCCTAAATGGTCAGACCCTGATGAAATTGATTGGCTTTGAAAAAGGCCCGATCTGGTGATCGAGCCTGTGAATATACATGATTTTGGATGAACAATCGAGTGTTGAGCTCGGGTTTTACTTGCCCGATTTTGGTTCGAGCGTTTCGGGATCGCGCTGTGGGATCTCGGTGGCTTGGCCGTCGAAGAACTCTTCCATGGTCGCGATGCGGGCGGCGTCGGCTTCTGAGTCGGCGTTGCCTTTTTTGATCTCTTCCCATGGCCCGACGACGAGGATGACCGCGTCTTCGGGGTGGAGGTAATCGTTGGCGGCTTGCTGGACATCGTCTGCATCCACAGAGCGGACACGATCGCGGTAGGTCTGCCAGTGGTCCTTGGCACGCCCGGTGCGTTCGTCGGACATAAACAGGCTCATCATCGCGGCCTTGGACTCGAAGGTCCGTGGGAAGGTCTCGATGAGGCTGTTCTGGATGGTGCCGATCTCTTCGGTGCTGGCGGCTTCCGTTTGGATGGTTTCGAACTCGTCAAAGACCAAACGGGTTGCCAGTGCGGTCGTTGCGACCTTGGTGAAGAAGTAAGACATAAACATCCCGGGGTACTCGATGCGGGAACTCATCGCTGAGCCCGCGGTGTAGGCGAGCCCCTCGCGGGTGCGGACCGAGTTGGTGATGCGGGAGGTGAAGCCCGAGCCGCCGAGGATCTGGTTCATGACCTCGACCTTGACGGCGTTTGGATCGTCACGCTGCACGCCGCGGTGCCCGATCAAGACCTGTACTTGGGGCTGGTCCTTCTCGTAGTAGTACACGCCGGGCTCAAAGGTATGCGTTGGCGAGGGGATCGCTGGCGAGACGGCACCGGGCTCCCAGCCCGCAAAGGCGTCTTCGAGGAATGCGAGCATGTCTTTTTCTTTGAAATCGCCGGTGACGGAGACCATCAAGTTGGCGGGATTGAAGATCCGCTTGTGCAGGTCCTTCATGTCCTCGACGCTGTAGCCCTCGATGGAGGCCTTGGTCGGCTGGCGGGCTTCGAAGTGATCCTCGCCCCACATGAGGAAGTTCATCTCGCGGAGCGCGATCTGGAGCCCGTCGTCATCGCGGGTCTTGATGGATTCGAGCATCTGTCCACGCCGGACCTCGAGGCGTTCGGAGTCGAACCGTGGGTTCAGGAGCATGTCCATAAACATGGCGAATGCTTCGTCGAGGTTGCTGGTGAGGCAGTTGATCGAGGCGTTGGCGACGCGGGCGCTGATCCCGACGGAGACATTGGCGGCCATAAAGTCGAACTCTTCGTCGAGTTCACTCGGTGACATGGTCGCTGAGCCGCCCGAGCGGATCATCGCGCCGGTCATCCCGGCGAGCCCGGCCTGGTCAGGCCCTTCCATGTACGCACCGCCCTTGAAGCTCAGTCTGATGGTGACGAGTGGGAACTCGTCTGAGGGGGCCATAAACACGGGCACGCCTGAGGAGAGCTCGTGGCGGAACTCTGAAGCGACGGGCGCTTCAAAGACCAGCTCGTCGAAGCTGAGCTGTGACGGATGGTTGGGGATATCCCCGGCGGTCGCGAGCGTGCCCACGCTCATAAGGATCGCGGCGCATGTGGTTGTGATCAGTGATCGGTTGGTTTTCATGGGCATCATGGTCTTCAGTGATCTCATTGGTCACCTCCCTGCTCGGTCGAGTCTTCTGAGGATTCTGTGTCGGTGGTTGCTTCGCCAGATTCGAGCTGGGCGATCCGGCTCTGCATCTGCTGCTTCATGAACTTCATCGCGGTCTGGAACTGCGGGGGCACCATGCCCTCTTGGGCGGCCATCTCGTCGATCTGGGTCTGGAGGACCGCGATATCGGTTTCGGCGGCGATCTCAGCGACGCCGGTCTCGATGCCCGGGAGGACCATGGCTTGCATGTCCTCGGGCAGTGAGTTGCGGACATCTTCGAGGGTCAGCATGGTCTCTACATTGCCGCCCTTGCGGTAGTAGTTGCCGATGGCGCGGGCGTCGTCACGCAGGTATTCCTTGGCGACACGCATGATGTCCTCGCTGGTCACCGCGGCGATGCGCTTGGGGTGCTCGTTGAGGTACTCGTAGCCGCCGTAGCCTTCGGTGATGGCGAGCTGGAAGAAAAGCGAGGAGTTGTCCTGCAAGCCACGGAAGGTATCGGCGGCTTGCTGGTTCTTGATCTTCTGGAGCTCACGCTCCGATACAGGCTCGGTCTTGAGCCTTTCGAGCTCGGCGGACCAGGCGTCTTCGAGCTCGGCGAGGTCTGTATCGCCCTTTGGACGGGCGCTAAACGAGAAGCTGCCGGCGTAGAGCTGCGAGCGGTGCGAGGCGCTGGCGCCCGACGCGATGCCCTGCTCTTCGACGAGCGATTTGTACAGGCGGCCGGTGCGGCCGTTGAGCAGGTCGGACATCACATCAAAGACAGCTTCGTCCGGGTGCCCGAAGGGGACCGAGCGGTAGCGGACCTCGACCTGATCTTGGCAGTCGCACTCGCCGGTGAGGCGGAGCTCGCCGAGCAATGGAACCGAGTAGGTGACCAACGGGGCTGCCTTGGGTCGCTTGTTCTCGATGCGTCCGAAGTAGGACTCGACGAGCTGCTTGGCGTCTTCGACCTCGAAATCACCAACGATCACGCCGGTGAGGTTGGCGGGCTGGTAGTAGGTCTCGAAGTATTCGCTGATCTCGTCTTCGGTGTAGGCCATCAGGTCGCTCATCCAGCCGATGACCGGCCAGTTGTACGGCGAAGCAACCCAGAACATCGAATCGAACTGCTCGCTGAGTTTGCCCGTGGCGGTGGCTTCGAGGCGCTGGCGGCGTTCTTCGATCACCACGAACCGCTCGGCGTCAAGCTCGCGGTATGAAGGGTTCAAGAGGCGATCGGATTCCATCCATGACCACAGCTCGAGCTTATTGGAGGGGATGTTGATGTAGAAGACGGTGAAGTCGTTGGAGGTACCCGCGTTCATGCCCGAGCCGCCGTTGCCGGTGTAGATCGAGTCGAACTCGTTCTTGATGGTGATCTCGGCCTGCAGGTCCTGCAAGCGGGTCATCTCGGACCGCATTTGGCGGAGTTCTTCGGTGTCGTTTGCGGGGTCCCAGGGGTTGTCGATCTCGCCGCGGTACATGCGGTCGTACTGGACATCGAGGGCGTAGGCACGCATCTGCTCGCGGACCTCGGTGAGCTCGTCGCGGTACTGCTGGTCGAGCTTGGCGTCCGAGGTGCCGATCTGGTCGGTGCCTTTGAAGAGGAGATGCTCGAGCAGGTGGGAGACTCCCGTGATGCCTGGGCGTTCGTTGGCCGAGCCCACGGGGGCGATCCAGCCTGCGGTGATGACATTGGGTTGCTCGTCGCGGGGCATGAGCAGGAACTTCATGCCGTTATCGAGGGTGTACTCGATGGGCTGGACATTTTGGGCGAGCGCGGACGCCGACGGGATCGTCATGATCGCTGCGGCGGCGAGCGCGGTGGTGCGCGTGAGTTGCATTCTGTCTCCTCGGAAACCATCTTCATAGGCCTTGCACACTGCAAGGGGGCTTAATAATACCGAGCCGGGGAATCGAGGATGCGTATTTATCGGTCTCTTTTGAGGAACGAAGGCCTGTTTCTCAATCTCAATCTCAGTCTCAATCGGGTTTCCCGAGCTCTGCGATCATGCAGCGGACGCTCCCGCCGGCGACGAACTCGATGGTCGGGATCGGGCTGTGGACAATGGATCCGAGGCTTTCGATCTGGGCCCGCTGCTCATCACTGAAGTGCTCGTAGGCGGTCTGGGACATCGCGAAGACGGGGTTGCCGGCTTTGGATTGGAGTTCGAGGATGTTGCCGCAGAAGTTGGCGACTTGGTCGAGGGTGATGGGCATCACGGCTCGTCCGGAGGCATTGAGCTTGGCTTCGACGAGTTCGTACTCGTCGGGGTCGGTGATGGACTCCAGACAGACCACGGCTAGGCTCGTTCCGATGCTCATGACGACATTGGTGTGGTAGACCGGGTTGCCCTCACGATCGGCGCTGTGGAAGCGGACGGTGTGGTAGCCGGTCTCGTCTTCCCAGATATCGAGGGCGTTTTCGGTGGTGCGCCCGCTCATGCAGGCGTAAGCGGTGTTGTTGACGCGATCGAGGACCAATGAGCCGGTGCCTTCGAGGATATCCCCATCGTCTTCGAGCCCGCTGAGATCGAGATGGTCGGGGGTGGTGTGGGTGTACTTGGCGACGATATCGAGGATGTCGTCGCGGCGTTCTTTTCGCCGGGCCTTGGCGAGCATGGGGTAGGTGATGATTTGAGCGTTTGGCACTGGATCTGAATCAGGCTCCGATTCGGGCTCGTTCGATTCGATTGGCTGATGGAACGAGATCCAGTTGTTGGGGAAGACGGAGTCCGGGAGCCCGAAGCTGTCCTCAACGACGAGCACATGGACGCCGGCCTGCTCTAATGCAGCAGCCAAAGCGTCGAACTCGGCGGCCGCACGCTCTTGGACGAGTTGGGCGGTCTCGGTGGGTGCGTTCATAAAGGTATTGGTTTCGGCGGCTTGGTCGTCGCGGGCGAAGGCGGTGGGACGAATCATCAAGACTCGGGAGCTCGATTGTGTGCGTTCTTTGCTCATGGTTCTATGATATACATACATATCCACGCTGAGCCTGACTCGGTGTGCCACCATTGATTTCAGACCATTTGATCGAGATTGAACCCATGCCCACCACCACGCTTTCGCTCCAACCCTCCGGCTCACTGACCCCCGATCAGGTCGAATCGGTCGCCCGGCGCGGGGTGCGCGTCGAGCTGCACCCCGATGCGGTTCAGGGGATCATCAAAAGCCGGACCCGGCTTGAGGCCACGCTCGATGACGGGCTCCCCCACTATGGAATTAACACCGGGTTTGGGTCGCTGGCCCGCCAGAAGATCGAACCCGAGGATCTGGCGGCTTTGCAGGTGAACCTGATCCGATCGCACGCCGCGGGTGTGGGCGATGCGTTGGAAGTCGATGCTGTGCGGGCGATGATGGTCGTGCTGGCGGCTTCGCTGAGCCGAGGGTACTCCGGGGTGCGGACGGTCGTCGTCGAGCAGATCCTGAATCTGCTGAATCACGGGATCACGCCGGTGGTCCCTGAGTCGGGCTCGGTGGGTGCGTCGGGTGATCTGGCGCCGCTGTCGCATGTGGCGTTGGTGCTGATGGGCGAGGGGGAGGCGTTTGTCGATGGGCTCAAGATTTCTGGCGAGTTGGCATTGAAGGGGGCCGGGATCGAGCCGATCCAGCTGCAGGCCAAAGAGGGGCTGGCGCTGATTAATGGCACGCATCTGATGGCAGGTCGGTTCTCGCTGATCGCCCATGACCTCGAACAAGTGATCGATGCGGCTCTGGTCGCCAACGCGATGTCGATCGATGCGGCTCGGGCGTCGCATGGGTACCTCGACGAGCGGGTGTACGGCGCACGCAACCAGCCCGGGGCGGCGGCCGTGAGTTCTAAGCTGCGGGCGTTGCTCAAGGGGAGCACGATCGTGGAATCGCACGCCGAGAATGACCCGCGGGTGCAGGATCCGTATTCGTTCCGCTGTTCGCCTTTGGTGTTGGGGGCGGTGCTGGATTCTGTGGGGCCTTGCATAGCGGGTCTGGAGCATGAGCTGGGCGCGGTGACGGATAATCCGCTGATCTTCCCCACGGACAACGAGACGCCGGACATTGTGTCGGCGGGGTGTTTCCATGGGATGCCCGTGGCGCTGCCGCTCGATACGCTAGCGATCGGGATTGCGCATATCGCGGGGATCGCCGAGCGTCGGATGTACCATATATTGTCTGTGTTTGACCCACAATCGGAGCTGCGAGCGTTTATGAGCCCCAAGCCGGGCGTGATGTCTGGTTTTATGATCGTTCAATATTCGGCGGCTGCGATATGTAACGAGCTGATCGGATTGGCGAACCCGGCATCGGTGGCGAATCTGTCGACCTGCGCGGGGATGGAAGATTACAACTCGTTCGGACCTCGCAGCGCGGCCAAGGCGAGCCGAGCGGTCGAGTTGGCACGCTCGGTGATCGCGGCGGAGCTTTTGTGCTCGGCCGAGGGGGTCGAGGCGCACCGACCCTTCCGTTCGGGCGATTTGATTGAGCGGGCGATCGAGACAATCCGGACGGTGGTCGAGCCGTTGACGCAGGATCGCTCGCCATCGCCGGATATCAAAGCGATCGAGGAGTTGATCAAGCTCGATGCGTTCAAGTTTGACAACGAGTGACCAGGCGCGAATCGCACCTAAGATATGTGTACATCGAAGAGACAACCATACCTGAGAACACGACATGAGCACAGAATCAACGACCCAAGCCAACCCGTACATCCCCGCACCACAGAACCGGGAGATCCGTGCCCCGCGCGGGACGAATATGACCTGCAAGACATGGCAGGCCGAGGCGGCGATGCGGATGCTGATGAACAACCTCGATCCCGAAGTCGCCGAGCATCCAGAATCGCTGATTGTCTACGGCGGTCGCGGGCAAGCGGCCCGGTCATGGGCGGCGTACGACTCGATCATCGAGACGCTGCAGCGGCTCGAACCCGATCAGACCTTGCTGGTGCAGTCCGGCAAGCCCGTTGGCGTGGTGCAGACGCACACGGATGCGCCCAGGGTGATGATCGCCAACTCGAACCTGGTGCCCCACTGGGGGACGCAGGAGCACTTTGATGAGTTGTCGCTCAAGGGTTTGATGATGTACGGTCAGATGACGGCTGGCTCGTGGATCTATATCGGGACGCAGGGGATCTTGCAGGGGACCTACGAGACTTACGCCGAGTGCGCCAAGCAGCACTTCGGCGGGACGCTGGCGGGGACGCTCAATGTCACTGGCGGTTGCGGCGGGATGGGCGGGGCGCAGCCCTTGTCGATCACCCTCAATGGGGGGACTTGCCTGATCGCCGATGTCGATCAGTCACGCCTCGATCGTCGGCTTGCAGATAACTACCTCCATGAGATTGTCGAGGACCTCGACGCGGCCATTGACCGGGCGCTGGAACTCAAGGCTCAGAAATCGGCGACCTCTGTGGGCTGGTGCGGCAACTCGGTCGAACTGCTCAGGCGCCTGATCGAGCGGGACATCACACCCAATACACTCACCGACCAGACGAGTGCGCACGATCCGCTGCAGGGCTACTGCCCGATCGAGTATACCTTTGAGGAAGCCGACACGGCACGCTCACAAGACCCGGATGCGTACCAGAAGCTGAGCCTGGCGACGATGCGGATGCATGTCGAGGCGATGGTCGAGCTGCAGCGAAAGGGCGCGGTCACCTTTGACTACGGCAACAACATCCGCCAGCGGGCGTTCGATCAGGGCTTTGGCGATGCGTTCGCGTTCCCCGGTTTTGTGCCGGCGTATATCCGCCCGCAGTTCTGTTTGGGGCGTGGGCCGTTCCGGTGGTGTGCGCTCTCGGGCGATCCGCAGGATATCTACAAGACGGACTACGCGCTCCTCCAGCTCTTCCCCAAGGGCGACGGCGGGTACAACGATCGGTTGCACAACTGGCTCTTGAGCTGTCACAAAAAACCGGAGGCACTGCTCGCGGGGGACTTTGCCAACTGCGAACCGAGCTTTGCGTTCCAAGGGTTGCCGTGCCGGATCTGTTGGTTTGGGCTCGGCGAGCGGGACAAGGCGGGGCTGCTGTTTAATCGGATGGTGCAGGCCGGCGAGGTGTCCGCCCCGATCGTGATCGGGCGGGATCATCTGGATTGTGGCTCGGTGGCATCGCCCAACCGCGAGACCGAATCGATGAAGGACGGGACGGACGCGGTGTCGGACTGGCCATTGCTCAACTTCGCGGTGAACATCGCATCGGGCGCGAGCTGGGTGAGCTTCCATCACGGCGGCGGCGTGGGGATTGGTTTCTCTCAGCACGCCGGGCAGGTGATCGTGGCCGACGGCACGCCCGAGGCGGCCCAGCGTTTGGCGCGGGTACTCAAGAACGATCCGATGATGGGCATCTTCCGCCACAGCGATGCGGGCTACGACGAGGCCACGCAGTGCGGGATCGAGCAGGGCGTGGATATCCCGATGAACCAATCGAGTTAAGAAAGCAACGCATGGACCTGCCCTATCTCAAACCGGTGTCTTGGAACAATGTCGCGGACACGAAGTTCGCGTCGATGATCCGTTCGGAGCCTGACGACTGTTCGATCGCGTTGATCGGGCTGCCCGATGACACGGGCGTGAAGCTCAACAACGGGCGTCCGGGGGCGAAGGATGGGCCTGCGGCTTTTCGCGGTGCGCTCCGTAAGTACGGGGTTCGTGAGCCGCACGGGTGGGATTGGCCGGGGGTGTTCGATGCCGGCGATGTGGATGTGGTGCCCGGCGATCTGCACGAAACACATCGGAGAGTGAGTGCGGCGGTGAGCGCGGTGCTCGAACTCGGGATGCTGCCGGTGGGTATCGGCGGCGGGCACGATCTGACCTTTCCGTTTGTGCGGGCGGTGGCCGAGCGGTTCGGGGCACTCGATGGGATGTACTTCGATGCGCATCTCGATGTACGCGAGACCGATGGATCGGGGATGCCCTTTCGGAGGTTGCTCGAGACCGGGGCGGCACGGTCGATGCGTTTGCATGGGTTTGATCCAAACTCGAACTCGCGCGAGCATGTGCAGTGGTTTATGGACAACGGCGGCGAGATTGTTGTAGGCGGGCAGCCTGGAGATCCTTGGGATACCGATGCGGGCTTTGTGTCGCTGGATATGGATGTGATTGATCAAGCGCACGCGCCGGGCGTAAGCGCCCACAACGCCTGCGGGTGGAGCAGCACGCTCGCCGAGGCGTGGGTGCTGGCGAGTGGTCGGCACCCTGGAGTGCGGTGCTTTGACATCATGGAGCTGTGCCCCGAGCACGATCGCGACGATCGCACGGCCCGGCTGGCGGCTCGCATGTTCCTCGCGTTTGTGCGTGGGTACGCTGAGCGGACGCACAACGAGGAAGACCCAACATGACTCCACCGATTACGATCACCAATGCACGGATCTTGACACTTGCGGGGGGCGATGCGCCGCGGCGCGGGGAGGCGATGCGCGAGCTTTCGGCCATCGAATCGGGCACGGTGCTTGTTCGCGATGGCTTGATCGAGCGGGTTGGTGAGCAGGTTGATGTGCCGAGCGATGCCTCAGTGATCGATGCGAACGGGCGGGTGCTGATGCCGTCGTTTGTGGATTGTCATACGCATGCGTGCTGGGCGGGCGAGCGCCTCGATGAGTGGGAACGCAAGCAGGCGGGGGCGAGCTATCTTGAGATTCTCAAAGCCGGCGGGGGGATCATGTCCACTGTGCGCGCGGTGCGCGAGGCTTCTGTTGAAGAACTCGCCGAGTCGCTGCTCGATCGGCTCGGGTGGATGCTCCGCGAGGGGACAACGAGCTGCGAGGTCAAATCGGGCTATGGGCTGAGCACGGCCGACGAACTCAAAATGCTCGATGCGATCGCCATGGCGGCGGGATCATGGGCGGGGCGCATCTCCCCCACCGCGTGCATCGGGCATGCGAAGGATGCCGCGGTCGAAGACTTTGTCGCACAGACCATCGAAGAAACACTACCGGCGGTGCATGAACAGTACCCGGGGGTCACGATCGACGCGTACTGCGAGGACGGGGCGTGGAGTGTGGACGAAACCGTCCGGCTCTTCGCCGCGGCCAAGGCGCTCGGGCATCCGCTACGGATCCATGCAGATCAGTTCAATGCGTTGGGCATGGTTGAGGCGGCCATTGAGCTCGGGGCGCTGAGTGTGGATCATCTTGAAGCGACGGGCAGCGAATCGCTTGCACGATTGGCTAAGTCGGCGACCATGGGCGTGATGCTGCCTTGTTCGGGCTTCCATGTGGATGGGCGTTATGGGGATGGCCGATCGTTCATCGATGCGGGCGGGACATTAGCGATCGCGACGAATATCAATCCGGGGTCGGCCCCGTGTTTGTCGATGCCGATGAGCATCGCGCTGGCGACGCGGAACCTCGGCATCACCGCCAGCGAGGGCATCACGGCGGCCACCGTCAACGGGGCACGGCTGCTCGGATTCGATGATGTGGGCACGATCGAGGTTGGTAAGCGGGCGGATCTGGTCTTGCTGCGTCATCGCGACGAACGCCAGCTCGGGTACACCTTTGGCGGGTGCCCGGTTGAGCAGGTCATCTGCAATGGGCTCTTGATTGACTGATTGCTCTAGCCGATCCGATCAGCGATATTGTTGACCAGCGCACTGATGCCGGCGAAGACCTCGGCGGGGTTCTTGCCCTCCATATATGCAGGCGTCGAAACCACATTGAGTGTTTCATCGCAGACGATCGCATCTGCATCGGCCTGGACATGGGTTGCGCCGAGGGCTTCGAGCCCTTGGGCGGTGGCCGCATCGTGCCCGATGGTGAGCTTGATGTCGCGATCACCAAAGACCTTGGCGCCTACGGCTGGTGCGATACAGATCAGCCCGATGGGCTTGCCGGCTTGGTTGGCTTCATTGAGCACGCGCTCGACCTGGGGATCGACGGTGCACGCGGGGCCGTCGATGGCGAAGGTGCACAGGTTCTTGGCGGCTCCGAACCCGCCGGGCAGGAAGAACGCGTCGTAGTCCGCTCCTTTTACATCTGCCAGGTCGAGGATCTCGCCGCGGGCGATGCGTGCGGATTCGGTGAGGACATTGCGGGTCTCGCCCGATGGCTGCTGGGTGCGGTGATCGATGACCGCGAAGTCCCGATTAGGGGCCATGCACTGGTACTCGATCCCGCGTTGGGCGAGGGAGATGAGTGTGGCGGCGGCTTCGTGGATCTCTGATCCGTCGAACACGCCGCACCCGCTGAGGATGACGCCGACCTTGGGCATGGGGGACTCCTTGTTACTGCTCGTTCTCTTACTTCGTATTCTTGAGCGCGTTGGTCATCTCGATCACCGCGAGCCCGACGCCCTTGGCCATGGTCGCGGCGCGTTCGTCGGTCATGTCGCCATTGTCATCGAATGCCTGGTGCGCGACGCCGAGGGCGAACTCGGCGGGGACGACGACCATGTGGAGCTGGGTGAGGATCTGGCGTACATGGCGGATGCCGCGGAGCCCGCCGATCGCGCCCGGGGACGCGGCGAGTAAGCCGGCGGTTTTGCCCTTGAAGCACGCGAGCGAGGCTTCGCCCTCGCGCGGGCGCGAGGCCCAGTCGATGGCGTTCTTGAGTGCCCCAGAGATGGAGCCGTTGTATTCTGGGGAGGCGAACAGGATCGCGTCGGCACTGATCATCCGGTCCTTGAGCTCGATCACGCTGGCAGGGAGCCCGTCGGCTTCGAGGTCTTCGGAGAACATCGGGAGATCGAGGTCGTTGAGGGATATCTCGTCGATCTCGACAGGATGCCCATTGCTCATGCTCTTGGCGACAAAGCGGGCGAGGGCGGTGTTGTACGAGCCCTTGCGGAGGCTGCCGGAGATGATTGCGACTTTGAGTGTGTTGTCTGCCATGGATGGTTTCCTTTGTTCGCTGCTGGATTGGCAAACTGTACGCGAAACGCGTGGGCGATTGTCATCAGCCGACGAAAAAACCCGGCTGGTATGCCGGGCTGGGTGTGACGGAACCTATCTATAGGGTCCGTTAGCGACAGGTCCCCCACCGTGAGGTGCGGCGGATGATTCGGCGTGGTGGGCGTCGGTCGTGTGTCCGGATGATCGGTGCCCGGTATCGGCGGAGTGAGACGGAGAGCCGCCCGCGATTCCAGTCGAATCCCGCGGTGTAGCGGTCCCGTCGCCATTGGACGCGTGGGCGATGGCGTCCATAGTCAACCTGCAGGCGGCCGCCCGAAACCCATGCGTGGTAGCCTGCGTTCTCGAAGGCCCGAGCCATCTGCGAGAGCATGGAGCGGTCGGTGCGGATGCGGGTGGTGCGGCCGTCGATGGTGATGGAGCCAGCGTATTCAACATACGAGGGGCAGCCGCAGGTTGAGGAATGGAGGTGTCCGCCGCCGGGGCCGCGATGGCGATCGTATGAGCCGCCGGCGGTGGCGATGGATGCCCCCGCGGCCAGAGTGATAAGGGCGGCGAGGAGTGTTCGCTTGGTCAGATGGTGTGATCGTGGGGTCATTTTGGGTCTCCTTTTGATGTGGTCAACGGCGTATTGACCTGCTGGATGGAGACCGGCCTATGTTTGCGACGACTGACTTATGGACGCGCAAAGTAAATATTTGCACCCCGCTGAGGGTTCAGAAAGAGGGATTGCACAGAAATATCGCTGTTTTTCCTGTTTTCGTGTCAGAAAATGCATGTTGGATCGGTTGAACTCTAAGAAGGCTTGGTGCGAATAGACCATCAGCCTGATCCCAGCCCAGAGGAGCACACGATGAAGCAAACCCCGATCGATAGCCAAAACGCCCAGTCCATCAACGGGCAGATCACGACCACGATCGTGACCGCTTCGTCGGCCAACGAGCTCTCCCCCATCGAAGCCGCGATCATGGATTGCTGTAATACGCTCCACGAAGCGCACGATCGCAAGGACCACCTGACCATCCGCGAGGTGGGCGCCAAGCTCGAATCGCTGCTCGAAAAATACGACCAAACCGACGGCGAAGACCACCCCAACCCCGCGTGGGCCCGCGCCAACCAGCGTGCGTTGGCATTGAGCGCGATGGGCAAGATCGATCAGGCGATCCGGTTGGAACTCATCGCCCTCAAGTATGCGGATACACCACGACGCGAGGAGATCTCGTATGGGAACCTCGCTGATCGCTGCCTGCGTTTGGGCGAGGCGGACCGGGCGCTGGGGTTCTTTCTCGATGCGATCAATGCGAACCCGGAATCGGTCCCGGTGCTGATCACGGGTGCCCACTCGATGTTTGAGGCTGGGCACATCGAGCAGGCGGACACGATCTTCCGGACCTTCCTCGACAACCCGGACCTGCTTACACCGAGCTCAGAGCTCGGGGCGTACCTCGACTGCGATGTGCGGACCCGCAACTTATGCGAGCACCTGCCATCTCTCGGCGAGCTCTACACCCGGTGGATATCGATGAACGCCATGCGATCAGATTCGAACGGGGGCCAGTCATGAGAACCCAAGACCACGAACAGTTCTGGGATCTGTACGAACGCAAGGCCCGCCAGCCGATCGAGCGTGCGTGCCTGTACACTTCGCGGACCAAGACCGATTCAACGATGGACATCGCCGACATGGTCGCCTGGGTTGATTCGCGGGTGTGGGCGATGCTTGAGAAGGAGTCATGGCCGACTTTCCACGATGACCCGACGCCAGAGCAGGCGATCGAGCGGATCGTCAAGCATGCCCCGACGCTGGCGCGTTGGGCGTATTTGGGATTGTGCCGATCACATTTCTCGCGCCTCGAGAACCGGGCAAACTACACGGGCGGCATGTCGCGGGCCCAGCGTCTGTCGATGGCGTCATCAGTTGATACAAAGCTCGAAAAGCGTGAAGAGCTTGATTCGGCGATCGCTTCGCTGCGTAAGTCGTTGAGTGCCAACTACAAGCAGAAGCTGGCCGCGTCTTGGATTGATAAGGAGGACCGCTCGCGTGTAGCGATGGTCCTGGGGGCGACCCGCAGGGAGGACGATGCATTGATTACCAAGGTATCCGGAGAAGGCATGAAAGAAAACGCGGTCCAACAGATGCGTTCGCGGGCCCGCAAGCGGGCTCAGGAAGTGCTCAACGCGGCCAAGAAGCTGCCGTTGATTGTGGTCGCTGGCGTGGTGCTGGTCACGGTTTCGCTGAGTTCCAGCACCGTCGAGGCGGGCGAGCAAACCGGCGGTCGGCGATCGCTGGGTGCTCAGTATTCGAATGCCACGATGATTCTTGCACAGCCAGAAACGCTGTGCGAGGGCGAACAGACTGGCGGGCGACGCCGCTGATTGAGCCTGCCAAGCGAACCTCTTTCAAGAACCGGAAATATTCGGTTCTTTTTTATGGGCACGGAATATTCTCTCCGCCAAGTCGGTATGTCTTTGCATGAACAAAGCAGCCTTCTATTCGACCATCGCCATGCTCCCCGTGTTTGCCTACGCACCGCTGACCAGCGCCGCGTTGGAGCTCGATGAGCCGGAAGCCAAAACTATGAAAATTAAGCAACCCTTGCAGGTCAATGACCAGATGATCAGCTTTCGAGTTGATGACGCCTTTGATGGCGACAAGCAAGCGTCCATTGAGCTTGATGAGCTGCTCAAGGATGGCCCGGTCGTCCTGACTTTTTATCGAGGCTCGTGGTGCCCATACTGCGTCACTGAGCTCACTGCGATCCAGCAGCGCCTCGAAAAAATCACCGACACGGGCGCGACCGTCTTGGCCATTTCCCCCGAGGTCCCGGGTAAGACCGCGGATCTCAAGGAACAGAAAGACCTCGGCTTCCTCTTCGGGACCGATCACAACAATGAGCTGGCCAAGAAGCTCGCCCTGTGGTTTGAGCTCGATGAAGAGACCGTCAAACGATACAACCAGTACGGGCTCGATATCCCCGAATCCAACGGCACAGGCACCTGGGAACTCCCGGTCCCCGCGACTTATGTGATCGACACCGATCGCACCATCCGCTTCGCCTTTGTTGATGAGAACTACAAAGAACGCGCTGACTACGACGAGGTCTTGAAGGTGCTCAAGAAGATCCAGAAGGACGACTGATTCAACAACAACTCAACTTGCCCCCTCTTCGGCGGGTGCAGCACCATCGTGGTCTGCACCCGTCTTCTTTTTTGCGCAGTATCAACTTAGGCATGGATGATGGTGTCGAGCTGCTCGCGGAGGCGCTTTTCAGACACGGGCATCGAGGTGCGGAGTTCTTGGGCGAAGGTCGCCACGCGGAATTCCTCGACCATCCATCGCAGGGTCCAGTAGTCCTCGGCCACCTCGGCGGTGTGGGCGCCCTGATCGCGGAGTTCCTTGAGGCAGGTGGTCCACGCGTAGACCCGGTCGGCCATCTGGCCGTCGCGCTCTGGGCCGATCGAGCGGAGCTTGTTAAGCCGGATGTCCATCGCACGCAGGTACCGGGCGTAGCACCAGAGCCATCGCGTGGGCGTGGTGACCAAGCCATTGAACTCGAGGAGCGCATCGAGCTGGCCCTGCATGTCCCCCACCACCACGGCCCAGGCGAGCGAGTGGACCTCCTTGAGCCGATCTTTGATCTTCATGAGCTGATCGAGGATCTGGGTCAGGTTCGTGATGACACGCTGGGTCTCGTCGATCGCGTGGTCCCATGCGCCCAGCAGCTCGAGCTCGAACTCAGCTTTCGTGCGCGGGATGGGCTGATTGTCGCCCTTGGGATCCACGCACAGCAGGAGCCCGATGCGGGTCCAGATGATGGTGTCGAGCTGGGCGGAGACGCCGCTGGCGGCGGCGAGGATCTTGAGCCGATCGTATCCGGGCAGGTTGCTCAGGCGGATCCGTAGCTCGCGCTTGATCGCGAGCCCGAAGAGCAAGCCAAGCCCGGAGCGGGTGTGCAGGTCCGATTCCCACTTGGTCGCCAGCACCCGCAGCGAGACGGTGTTGTCTTCGACGACCAGCGAGGGGAAGCCGACAATCTTGGGCGAGCCCTTGCGGGCGAACTCGATGGTTTGGGGAAGCTCGTCGAACTCCCATCCGATCATGCCGGTGCGTTCGATGTCGGCGCTGGCTTCTTGGACGACCTCGCTGGCCTGCTTGGCGAACTTGCCCTGGAGCTCGCCGAGATCGCGCGAGGCGCCCAGGGCTTTGCCGTGATCGTCGATAACTTCGATGCGCGCGAAGAGGAACGACTGGAGCTGGTCGGAGCGGAAGTCGGTGGGCTTGATCGTGATGCCGGTGCGTTCGGACAGGATCTTGGCGAGTTGGGTCTCGATGGAACCGCCCTTGGGCTTGACGATCTGCGAGAGGTCGGCAGCTACCTGATTCGCATCGAACTGGCGACGCAGCCCCTTGGGCAGCGAGCGGACGAGGGCCTCGATCCGCTTGGGGATCAGGCCGGGGACGGCCCACTCGACCTTCTGGCGGGTGAGTTGGTGCAGCGCCGCGATCGACACCCGGATGGTCGCCCCGTCGTGGTCTTCGCCGGGCTCGAAGGTGTACTTGAGCTTGGAGACCGCGCCCGAGACCTCGATCGCGTCGGGGTGGGTCTCGGGGGTGACCTCTTTGGGCGCATACTCGAGCAGGTCGGACTCGGTCATCTTGAGGAGCCCGGAGCCCGCGGATTCGAGCTTCTTGGCCCATCGCTCGAAGGCCTTGGCGGCGAAGATGTCCTTGGGCAGCTTGTCATCGTAGAACGCGAAGAGCGTGTGGTGATCCGCGATCAGGTCGTCTCGCCGGGCTTTGGCCTCGAGTGATCCCAGGCGGGTGATGAGCTTGGCGTTGTGCTTAAGCGCTTTGGATGAAGTCCGCATCTGGCCGTCGACCAAGGCGTGGTGTATGAAGAGCTCGCGCGAGAGTACCGGGTCGATCTTGCCGTACTGGATGGTTCGGCGGGGGACGATGTCGAGCCCGAAGAGCGTCACCTTCTCGTCGGCGATCACCCGCCCGGACTGTTCGTCCCAGCGTGGTTCGGAGTGGGTCTTCTTGATCAGGTGCGCCCCGGCGTCCTCGATCCATTTGGGATCGACCGTCGCGACGGTGCGGGCGTAGACCTTGCTTGTGCGCACGATCTCGGCGCACATGACCCACTTGGGCTTGGCGCTAAACAGGGCCGAGCCCGGCGAGAGGGAGAAGGCCGAGTTGCGGGCGCCCTTGAACTCGTGCTTCTCGCCCTTGGTGCCGATGTTGGCCAGGAGCCCGGTGAGCAGCGCCCGGTGCACGGCGTCGGAATCATCGTGTCCCTTGGTGATTTTAAATCCCATGTCGAGGCAGAGGCCGCGGAGCTGGCGGTAGACTTCGCGCCATTCGTCGAAGCGACGAGCGGAGATGTAGACCTTCTCACAGGCCCGCCCGAGCTTGCGTCGGGTGAGGTCTCTTTGTTGCTCGTGGAACCAGTCCCAGAGCTTGATGTAGCCCAAGAAATCCGAACCCTCGGCCTGGAACTGCCTATGTGCCTCATCGGCGGCGTCACGTTTTTCGTGGGGGCGGACGCGGGGGTCTTGGGACGACAACGCCGACGCAATAATCAGCACATCGTGGAGGCAGCCTTCCTCATTGCCCGCGATGACCATCCGCGCGATGCGGGGGTCAACCGGGAGCTTGGCCATGATCTTGCCGAGCTTGGTGAGTTGTTCGTTTTCGTCGAGTGCGCCCAGCTCGTGGAGGGTGTCTCGCCCGTCGCGCCATTGGCGGTTCTCGGGGCGATCGAGGAATGGGAACTCCTCGGGCTGCCCGAGCTTGAGATCGGCCATCTGCAGGATCACCGATGCGAGGTTCGAGCGGAGCAGCTCGGGCTGGGTGAACTCGTCTCGGGCGTCGTAGTCGGTCTCGTCGTAGAGGCGCACGCACACGCCCGAAGCTGTACGCCCGCATCGCCCGGCGCGTTGGTTGGCGCTTGCCTGGGAGACGGGCTCGACGAGCAAGCCGTGGATTTTGGTGCGGGGGTTGTAGCGTTTCATCCGCGCCATACCCGGATCGACTACGGAGCGGATGTTGGGTACGGTCAGCGAGGTCTCGGCGACATTGGTGGAGATGATGATGCGGGGTCGGCCCGACGGGTTGAACACCCGCTGCTGCTCGGCGGCACTCAAACGGGCGTAGAGCGGGATGATCTCGGTGCCCTCGGGGAGGTGGTCGCGTTTGCGGAGTTCGTGGGCGGTCTGGCGGATCTCGCGTTCGCCGGGCATGAAGATGAGGACATCGTCGTGGCGTTCGTTGACGAGCTGAGCCGCGGCATACGAGGCGGCTTCATCGATGCGCATGCCGGTGTTGACATGCTCGGTCTCGTAGCGCATCTCGACGGGGTAGGTTCGCCCGGAGACTTCGATGACCGGTGCGGGGCCCTTGGTCGTCCCGAAGTGCTCGGCGAATCGCTCGGCGTCGATGGTCGCCGAGGTAATGATCAGCTTGAGGTCCTTGCGCGTCTGCAGCAGGCGGTGCATGTACCCGAGGAGGAAGTCGATGTTGAGCGATCGCTCGTGGGCCTCGTCGATGATGAGGATGTCGTACTGGCGGAGCTTGGGGTCTTGGCGGGTCTCGGCAAGGAGAATGCCGTCGGTCATGACCTTGATGAGGGTTTTGTCTCCGGTGGAGTCGGAGAAGCGGATCTTGGTGCCGACCTGCTCGGAGCCTTTGACATCGAGCTCGTCGGCGATCCTCGACGCGACCGAGCGGGCGGCGATTCGCCTTGGCTGAGTGTGCCCGATGAGTGCGCCCACGCCATAGCCGAGTTCGAGGCACATCTTCGGGAGCTGGGTGGTTTTGCCCGAGCCGGTCTCGCCGCAGACGATGACGACTTGGTTGTCGCGGATGGCTTCTTTGATCTCCTCGCGCCGGGTGCTGACGGGGAGTTCTTCTGGATAGGTGACCTTGGGGACCGAACGCAGGCGCAGGTCGTAGGACTTGATGGAGTCCTCGAGATCGCGGACGATCGAGTGCTGGATCTTGGCGCGGTGGTCGGGGTTTTTGGAGCGATCGAGCCCGCGGATTCGGCTGATGAAAAGCCCCCGCTTCGATGGCGGGCACTGCTTCATCAGCTCTTTGATTTCGGGTGGTTGATCGCTCACGGGGAATCGCTGTCCTGTTGCATCGTCCTGGTTCAATCAGCCACGGAGGGCAGCGACCATCTGCTTGGCTCTCGATGGGTCGATGGGGTTCTTCCAGTAGCCGTCGGCTTTGACCCATGAGCCAACGATCAGCGCGTCGGCGTGATCGCTCAGGGCCCCGGCGTTGTCGGGGGTGACGCCAGAGCCAACAAGCACGGGCAGCGTGGTCGCGCTTCGGACGGCTTTGACATCGACAAGCTCGGTGGGCTTGCCTGTTGAGAGCCCGGTGACGATGAAGCCGTCGGCTCCGAAGAACTCGCCGGCGTGGGCGAACTCGGCGATGTCGATGTCCCCGGTGATGGCGTGCGAGGCGTGCTTCTTCTTGATGTCGCAGAAGACCTTGACCGAGTCGGCCCCGATGCTCTTGCGGTAGCGCAGCAGCGGCCCGGCTTCGGCCTTGGCGAGCAAACCCTCGTCGGCGACATGGGCGAAGACAAAGTTCTCGCAGCGGATGAATGCCCCGCCCGTGCTGTGGGCGACGGCCAGGGCGTGGGTATTGCCGCCCGACAAGATCTGGACGCCGACCGGTATGCTCACGGCTGACTTCACGGCATGCACCACGCGGGTCATGCCCGCGACGATCTCTGGGCCCAGGTCGCAGCCGTGGACATAGGGGGCGTCGTGCATGTTCTCGACGATGATCGCGTCGAAGCCCGCGTCCTGGATCTGCTTGGCCTCGTCCACTGCTTGGGCGACGAGTTGATCGATGCTCTGGCTCGCGTAGGGCGTGCCCGGGAGCGCGCCGACATGGACCATGGCGATGAGGGCGGTGCCCTGAGGAGATGCGGGGATGATGTTTGCGAGGTTGGCGTGCATGGGGTGTTCTTTGTGGCCGGGGTTTCGGTGTTTGATGCTCGAAATCGCTGATTTCGGGCTTGCTGGGTTGTGCTTGGCGGTGTCTTGGCGTAAGTTATGTGCTCTGATCTTAGAGCCGAACGCCCGCGAATCAGCGTGCATTTGAAGGATTCTCACACCGATGACCAAAAAACAACACCTGACCGCGCCCGATCCGAGCGAGACCCGCTTCCCCAAGGGTGTCCCCTACATCATCGGCAACGAGCTGGCCGAACGATTCAGCTTCTATGGGATGAAGGGCATCTTGGTCATCTTTATGACCAGCTACCTGCTCGGCCCCGATGGCGTCGCGGCCAACATGAACCGTGAAGAAGCGATGACGGTGTATCACCTGTTCACGACAAGCGCGTACTTCTTCCCGATGCTCGGGGCGCTGCTCGCGGACATCTTCTTGGGCAAGTACCGGACGATCCTCTGGCTGAGCATGCTCTATTGTGTTGGGCATGGCTTGTTGGCATTGATGGACATCGCCCCGCACACGATGGGGATCGGGATGAAGCCGTTCTTGTTCGCGGGGCTGGCGTGTATCGCGATGGGCTCTGGAGCGATCAAGCCCTGTGTCTCGGCCCATGTGGGCGATCAGTTTGGCACGGGCAACAAGCACATGCTGACCCAGATTTTCAACTGGTTCTATTTCTCGATCAACATTGGTGCGGCCAGCTCGATGGTGCTCACCCCGATCCTGCTTGAATCCGTCGGACCATGGCTCGCCTTTGGTCTGCCGGGCGTGCTGATGCTCGTCGCAACGATTTTGTTCTGGATGGGGCGCAATGAGTTTGTGCATGTGCCTCCGGGCGGTATGGAGTTTTTCAAGGAAGTCTTCAGCAAGGACGGGCTCAAGGCGATCGTGAATCTGATCCCTCTGTTCTTGATCTTTGTGCCGGTGTTCTGGGCGATCTTCGATCAGACGGGATCATCATGGGTCTTGCAGACCCAGCAGATGGACAGCTATATCTTTGGGTATCAGGTGCTCCCGTCGCAGGTGCAGGCGGTGAACCCGGTGCTGATCCTGATCGGGATCCCGGTGTTTACGCTGATCATCTATCCGCTCTGTGACAAGGTCTGGAAGCTGACACCGCTTCGGAAGATCGGGGTTGGCTTTGTGATTACGGCGGGTGCCTTTGCGCTCTCGGCGATGATCGAGACCTGGATCGTGGCCAACTCGCAAGCCGTGATCACGGAGATGTGGACTGCCCTGGGCACGGATGTCACCGCAGAACTGACCATGCCGACCAAGATGGGGGACATGCTCCAGATCGCGAAGGAGCACGGATGGACAGCCGCGGAGATCGGGCCGTTCCTGACCGAGATGCCCCATATCAGCTGGCAGATTCTTGCCTACATCATCATGACCGCTGGCGAAATCCTGGTTTCGATCGTGTGCCTTGAGTTCGCCTACACACAGAGCCCGAAGAAGATGAAGAGCTTTGTGATGGGTATCTACATGCTCGGAATTTCGATCGGCAACTTCTATGTCGCGGGTGTGAACTTCTTCATGGAGAAGACGAAGGACGAGGCTGGGAATACGCCGCTCGATGGAGCCAACTACTTCTGGTTCTTCTCGGCGTTGATGATCGTCACCACGGTGATCTATGTCGTCTACACCCAGTTCTACAAGGGCAAGACCTTTATCCAGGGTGAGGGCACGACTGATTGCCCATCATGTGGCTATGACATCGGGAACCTTGGGAGCACGACCTGTCCAGAGTGTGGGTATGATGTCACTGGCATGCAGTCGGTGATCGAAGCCGAAGCGCAAGCCGAGGGGACAGATCCTCGATAATCCGAGTTGGCTATAAAATCAAAGCCCCCGTGCGGATGCATGGGGGCTTTTTCTATGGATAGGGTAAGCACTCAATAGCAGATGGACAGCGGATTCAGCTTGCGGCGGTTTGAGGCATTGATTGAAGCATTGATTTAGGCATCGAGTCCGGGGAAGAAGATGCCCCAGAACAGGGCGGAGGCGGAATCGATCACGATGTCGGCCACGGCGAACATGTAGGTGCCGATGAAGATGAAGAAGATGATAAACATGCCCAGGGCGATCCAGCGCCCGTTATCTGAGTGCATCATGCGTCGGAACGCGGGGTTGATGTCCATGAGGATGCGTCCGCCGTCGAGCGGGGGGACAGGGAGGAGGTTGAAGAGCATGAGCACGATGTTGAGCATCGCGCCCAGGTGGAAGAAGGTGGCGAGGTTCTCGGAGAGTGGGTAGCCGATGGTGACTGAGGGGATAATGAGCCCTTCGCACAGTGGCATCCAGAGCAGGAGCGCCGTCAGCGCGATGATCGCGAGCCCAAGGTTGGTCAGCGGGCCGGCGAGGGCGACGATCGCGTCGGCGTACTTGCCGCGCAGGCGGCTGGGGTTGACGGGCATGGCGCCCCAGGCGATCCCGATGACCACGAACATGAGCAGGGAGTACGGGCCCATGTGGACCAGCGGGTTCCAGGTCATGTGCCCGGCGAGCCTTGGGGTGTCGTCGCCGAGCTTGATGGCAACCCAGCCGTGGGCGAGTTCGTGGAGGCAGATCGAGAAGATCACCCAGACCGCCCAAGAAACAACCCACACTTGGCCGTTGATGCTGGGGTTACTCAGAATATCTGATATCCACCATCCACCACCCATGTGTGGGCTCCTTTGAGCAATAAGTTATTTGCAGAAGCTGCCCGAGGACAGCCAAAAGTTAGGCCTTCGCGGGCACAGCCGAGGAAGCTGCAACAGCCTGCTCAACGAGCTTGTCGAAGAGCTTTGGATCCTCGATAGCGATCTGCGAGAGCATCTTGCGGTTGAGGTTGTTGCCACTGAGCTTGAGCCCGTTGATGAACAGCGAGTAGCGTGTTCCACGCATGCGGCAAGCCGCGGTGATGCGGGTGATCCAGAGCTTGCGCATCTCACGCTTGAGCGCACGGCGGTCACGGAATGCGTAGCACCCTGCGCGACGGACGGCGATCTTGGCTTGGTACTTGTGACGGCTCTTTGAACCGAAGTAGCCTCTTGCCTGACGGAGAATTTTTTTACGGGCTTTGGTGCGTGCTGCACCTTTACGGACGCGTGGCATGTTTCATGCTCCAAGTTTGTCTGACGGAGATGGGATCGAACCCATTCTTGAACCCGGCAGACGGGGATGGTTGACCCGAATCAGCAACGGTGCTGATTCGATTTGTTGTGTAAAGCGATTTAGCTCTCGGCTGCAGCGGCGGCCTTGGCGGCACGCATCTCGCGTTTCTGCTCTGGCGACGGGTTGCGACGCAGTGAGGCGCGTGCTTGGTTGCGTCCACGCAGGCGGCGGAAGAGCAGCTTCTCGAAGCGCTTGGCTTCGGAGGCCACTACATGGCGGTCCTTGCGGAGCTGACGCAGGCGCTTGGCGGTCTTGCGTGAGGAGAGATGCTTGTGGTATGCAGCGCGGTGGCGGACCTTGCCGCTCTTGGAGATACGCACGCGCTTGGACAGACCTTTATGACTTTTATTCTTTGGCATCGCACTCGCTCCGGGCGGTTGATGGTTGAAATCGATCGATCGTGGGCCTGCATCCATTGCAGGGCCCGGTGTATACAGGAGGGAAGGATAGGCACCGTGTGGGGGATCGACCAGCCCGAAACTGGGCTTGGATGATAATCTGATCGGTTTTTGGACAGCCTGGCTGCTCTTTATCTCTCAATCGGCCTGCTTTTATGGGCCGACGAAGGCATCGGTCGGGCCTTCGGGGAGCTCGGAGCCCTTGATCAGCCCGATCTTGGAGCGGGCGGTGTGGATCACCTGCTCGATTTGTCGGGGCAGCCAGATGTTGTCCTGGTCGTTGATGACGGGGGAGGTGGTCCACTGGGTAGCGCCGTCGAGCATGAGCATGTGCTGGCCGCTGGCGTTGTGATTTGGGGAGTTGGCCTCAGGTATGACGGGCTTGCCCTCGCTGATCCGCAGGACGACCGGCGAGCGATCCGCGAGGAGCACCACGCGCACGGGCTGGCCGGCGGCCGTAGCCTTCATTCCCCCGGGGGGCATGATGCGGTAGGAGTAGGAAATTTCTTTGATCGAATTCCAATCCCAAGCGTCTGGATCGGGCTCGCCGGTGAGGGCGTTGGGGTTCGATGGGCAGGCCAGATCATCGAGGTTCGCGTTCTTGGTGCGGACGAGGGTGAAGAGGTTCGAGGAGTTCGAGCGTTCGGGGGTTGACCCGACATCCATCCATGTTGAAGAGCCGGTTGAAGACCCGGAGGAAGATCCGAACCCGGCGGTGGCCATCGGGAGCATGTCGCGGTTGGCCCCGGCGTAGAGCCCGAAGGCGTTGGCGTTGGCGTGCATGTTATCGAGGCACACGGCTTTCTGGGCGTTCGAGCGGACGGCGGAGAGGATCGGCATGGTGATCGAGCCGACAATCAGCAGCATGGCCGCCAGGGAGATCAGATCGGACCATCGCCCGGTGAAGGTTCCTCGCCCGGCGCCGGCAAACTCGAAATTGGACTCCTCGGCGTCTATGTGGCTCTGAATGGTACCCAGCGTCCGATTTACGAGGTCCTCGCTGGAACCTGTCGAGCTTGCTGTTGAACCGGTGAGCGTTTGGCCGAGTTGTTCGCACTTGGCGGCTCGTTCTTGGAGGTCTGCGTCGATGCCATCAAGGGTGTAGCCGTGCTCGATGTATTGGTCGAGTGCACGCTGGTCGGCCTGGGAGAGTTCAGGCGTTTGGCTTGCGGTGTCATCGGCGGCTTCGAGCCTGGATGCGAGCACCTGGATCAGGCTGATCCGTGAGGACTTCTGGAGCTCGGACGCGACGGGGGCATCGAGGAGGTTAAGCAGGTTGAGCACGGCGTCGTCGCGATCGGTCTCGGCGGCGAAGGCTTCGGGGGCATCGCCGAAGATCCGGTCGAGCACAGCTTGGTCTTCTTTAGAAAGCTCTGGCTTGGAGAGTTCTGGCCCGTTGTTCTGATTGTCTTTACTGGGGCTTTGATCTTGCTGAGACATGAACGATCCTCTGTACTTCAACATGTGTCTTTCAACACGGGTGTTCGATCAACGGGTTTGACTGCTCTACGGCTTTTCTTTCGCGACGGCTTGCCAGCTGCGGGCGAAGGCGGCCACCGCGGAGTGCATTCTTGATTTGACGGTCCCCAAAGGGATCCCCAGGTCCTCGGCGATCTGGGCGTAGCTTAATCTCTGGAAATACGCGAGCAGGAGTACCTCACGAAGTGCGGGCCCGAGCTGATCGAGTGCTTGTTGCACCTGCTCATCTCGGAGCGCCAGGTCCATGGCCGCGTCGGGAGGGGGGACATCCACCTCCAAGAGATCGACAAACGACGCGCCGGATTCTGACTTACGGATGGGGGCCGAGAGTTCGACCGTCTTCCGTCGCTTCTTCTTACGCAATAGGTCCCGTGCTTTGTTCGCGGCAATTGTAAAAAGCCACGGTCTAAATCGTCTTGAGGTGTCAAAGGTGGCGGCGGAGATGTGAACCTGGAGAAAGGTTTCCTGAAAAACATCCTCGGCGGCGGCCCGGTCCCCGAGCATCCGGGTCAGGAATCGGAGCAGATCATCGTGGTAGCGTTCGATGAGCTCCCGATAAGCATCGCGATTGTCGGCTCTGAGGGCCTCAAAGACCTGTTCATCGGTTGAAGATTGCCATTGGCTCACGGATGCCCCTCTGGGTCTTTGGGTGAAAACGACGCTGTTGACTGCTCTAGGGTACTTTATAACGCGAAGTTCGCACGGATATGCGAGAATGCTATTGGTTTATCGGCTTGATGAGGTCCAGACGCCGATAAGCGGTGAGATCGGCTCGTTGCTCTCTGAAAACAAATCCGGACCCAGTCAGGCGAAAATATGCCCGATCGGGTGTTGGAATGGGCAATAATTGGTCGGAATGTGCGTTGAGCAGGCAGGATGGTACCGGCATTGAGTTATTCGAATCGACCCAGCGAAGAGCCTGACGAGCTGAGCGGCCTTGTTGCCTCGGCATCGGAGGGCGATGAGTCTGCGTGGGTTCGGCTGGTGGATCTGTATAGCCGGCGAGTTTTTGCGATGGCTCAGAGCCGATTGCACGATGCAGAGCTGGCCGAGGAGATCACACAATCGGTGTTCGTGACCATCGCGACCAAGCTCAATGGGTCTGGACCGGGCGGCTCAGGGTACACCGAGCAGAACCGGTTCGAGCCTTGGTTGTTTCGGATCACGATGAACCGGGTGCGGGACTACTGCCGAAAGAGGTCCCGCCATGCCCGCCCGATGGCGCCCGAGCACTTCGCGAGCGTCGAGGGGGCTCAACAGGACGATCTAAACGATCGCGACGAACAACAGAGTCAGTTGAGTTCGCTGCGGAATGCAATGGACCAGCTGACTGACACAGACCGGGAGATCATCGAGCTCCGCCACCACGGGCAGATGAGCTTCAAGCAGATCGCCGAGATGACCGGGGTGCCGATCGGAACATTGCTCGCCAGGCACCATCGGGCACTCAAGAAACTCCGAGGCTGCATCGAGCCCGAACAAGACAGCAAACAAGACACCAAGCAGATCGACCATCCAAAGCAAGACCAATCAGAGGCCAAGCCATGAACAACAACTCCAACAACGAACACAACAAGCTGCATCTCTCAGATGATGCTGAGATTGCTCAGACAGAGACATTGCTTGATCTGCTTGCCCAGCAGGACCGATCGGCGGCTGATACCGGGCTCGAGGCTCGGGTGCTTGAGTCGGTGAGCAAGGCGATCGCCCCGCCGCCGTTGTCGATTGCTTCGTCTGATGTACCTGCGGCTACACCTGCAGCTCCATCCGCGTCACCTTCCAAGGCGTGGTCGTTGCGGTATGCCGCGGCGGCGATGCTGGCGATGGGCGCGACGGTCACACTTCTCGCGACCCAGCCATGGAGCACAAACAACACGATCAATCAAGGGGGCGACATCGCGTTGGCCTCGTTCGAGCAGGACCTTGACGCGTTCTTTGCCCTCGAAGAACTCGAAGACGGCAACCTGTCCGAGGCGGTCACCGAGTGGGAGATCTGGGCCCAGACGGTGGACACGGAGATCGACACGAGCCTGAGTGGCATTGGGTTGACTGATTTCCAATGGATCGATGATGGCGAGGATGGAGCACTTTGATGACACGATTGAACGCACCAACACACAGCACCCGCATTCTTTGTCGGCTCAGCGCCGGCGTGCTGGCTTTGGCCATGGTCGCCGGGCTGGCGATGGGTGAGCCGCCGGCACGCGGGGATCGTCCGGACGGGGCTTCCAATCAGGCCCAGCAAGAACACCCGCAGCGTCCGCCGAGGGAGATGCTGGATATCAAGATCGATCCCGACGCATTGCGCGCCCGCCTGAGCCGATCGATCGAGCGGGCCCAGGACCTGATCAAGCTGCATGAAGATGCGCTGGCCAAGCTCGACGAGGGTGCGAGCCCGACGGAGGTCCTCCAGGGCATGAAGCTCCAGGGATTCGCACGCCGATCGGTGGACGGCCAGCCTTCTACAGGTGTCGATCGTCGGAACGAGCGTGGCGAGAACCCGCGTATGGGCGATGGTCGCCCGCCGATGTCGCCGGCCCATCGCCAGCAGCTCCTCGGCTTCCTGCGTGAGCACCTGCCGAATCTTTGGAAGAACCTCGAACCGATCGCCAAGGCGAACCCGGCGAGCGCGGATCGGTTGGTCGGGCGGATGTCGCCACAGATCGATGAGATCTTGCTGCTCAAGAAGTCCGAGCCCGAGCTGGCCCAGATCAAGATCGACGAGATGCGGTCTGGATTGGAGTTCGTCGAGGCTTCGCGTGAGTTCCGCGTGCTGATGAAGAATGAGGACGCCAGCGATGATCAGCGGGAGGCGGCGTTTGCAAAGTTGCACAAATCCGCGACCGAGCGGTTCGATGTTCAGCTTCGGGCCAAGGAGTACGAGGTCGCGATGCTCGAGACCCGGCTCAACGAGCTCAAGGAGTCGATCAACACGATCGAGCACCGGCGCGAGACCGAGGTCGAGAACATGATGCTCGCGGCCAAGACTTCACCACGCAAGAGCGCTGATCGCGAGAATCCCAAAGAGAAAGAATCAGGAGACGATTGAGCCCGGCTCGATCTCACTCATCGGGGTCATGACGACCACGGAGCGGTCCTCGGCACCCTTCTGCGCGTTGCTCGCGGCCAGGAGCATGCCGTGGGATTCTTCGCCGCGCAGGTTGCGGGGCGCGAGGTTGGCCGCGATGACGATTGACTTGCCGATCAGGTCTTCGGGGCTGTACTGCTCGCGGATGCCGGCGCAGATCTGGCGGGGCTTTCCTGAGCCGTCGTCGAGCTGGAGCTTGAGCAGGCGATCGGCATTTGGGTGCGGCTCGGCACTGATGACCTTGGCGATCCGCAGATCGACTTTGGCGAAATCATCGAAGGTGATCTCGGGCTTGCCCTTGGGGGCATCGGCGGGCTTGTTTGTTTCGGCGGTGTCGGCTTGGGTGGTCATCGTGCTCTCGATCCTTGTGGTCACTTTGGGGTGTATGCAAGTGTAGCCGATCAGGGTGCAGAGACCCACTGGTTGGCTTTGAGATAGGGGCGGGACAGGTCGATCTTGTATTTGGTTTCGAGCATGGAAATCGAAGGATCGCGGGCGGTTTCGTCGAGCCCGATCGAGACGGCGCTCTCCCACTGACTGATCGAGAGCTCGTGGAGCATGGCTTCGACGCGGATGAACTCAGCAAACTCGATGCCCCCGTCGAGTGTGCCCAGCGGGTGGGCGTGCTGTTCGCAGACAATCCGGCGAACCTCGCCGGTGGATCGATCGATAATGAATACCCGTCCCCGGCAATCGTCAAAGTCGTGGTTTCTGATCGCGCGAGAGAGGATCCGATCGAATGAGTTTGGATCAAGACCGGCCTGCAACGCCGCATCTTTGATGCCCTCCCGAACGGCGCTGTTGTTGAAGAGATCGCCGGCAGTTTTCTGATCACCCATCCGGGCGGCCCAGACGCAGCGGGCGGCGTCATTGATTAAGGTCGAGATCGCATGGCTTCGGGCGTTGCGGTGTGCTCGCCAAGCAGATCGGCGGCTGGGATCGAGCATCAACGCGAAATCCCAGAGTGATTCGCTGAGCTGTATGTTGGGCTCCGAGGCAGCGAGCGCGATGCACAAGCTCGCGGCCAGCCCCGGCTCCCCCTGGCGATGCGCAAGTCCGATGCCCACCGCGAGGACCTGATGTGCACGGGCCAGTTCGTCTTGTGATGCCGCGGATGCGGCGAGCCATTCCCCCGCGTCCAGATAAGTCTCGGCGTCCGATGGATCGAGCTGTATCTCAGACGCCGTGATCGGCTTAGGCGCATACGCCCCGAGCGTGGCTGGCAGGGCGATACCCAGGAGTGCGATGGCTGCCCAACGCAAGCGTTTGTGTGCGTGTATAAACATTATGGCCTCCCTTGTTCGAGCCAAAGCACCCAGAGCTGGGCGAGGCATCGCTCGCTGTAGACGATCTGCTCGGTGATCGTGCGGGCGTTCTCGATGAGCAACTCCAGTTCGGCGAGCGTGTCGCTGACGATGGTTGCCGTGCCGGCGATTTGTTCGTCGATGAGCAGTGCGCTGAGTGTGCACAGCGCCCGCTGGTAGGCGTTGAATCTGGCGAGCGGGCCACGGGCACGCGCGAGACGGACTTCGAGGGTGGACTCGATCTGGTCGAGTTCTTTGGTGTGCTGACCAAGTACGGCGCGTGCGGTATCGAGGAGCTGGGTGTATCGCTCGCTGATGGCCGAGTTGGCGCTGGTGAGCTTGAGCGAGTTGGATTGCTCGGCGCGGACACGCTGGGCGTAGATTGAGCCGAGCTCGGATTCGAGGGCCTTGGTGCTCGGGTGGCTGGACCCCGCGCGCGATTGGATCAGTCGCGAGAGCAGATCACGGTGCACGAGCATGGGCCATTGATCGTCCGTGCGCGTGGGCAGGGGCTGATCGACCACCGCGAGCACCATGCTCTCGATCCTTGAAGTGGATCGGTTGCGTTGGACGGCGTGATCGACGGCCAGCAGCACCGACGGATGGTCTTTGTATCGTCTGAGCTGAGCGAGGGCGAGGTCTCGAAAATCGTTGTCGGAGTTGAACACCGCGAGGTAGACGAGGGCATGGGCGGAGTTGATTCCCGGGCCGTCGGATTGGACGAGTTGGGCGAAGAGGCTGGCGAGCTCGGGGGTGTTCTGGGCGTTCATCGCGCTGTTGGCCCATTGGATGTCCTGCTGGGTCATGCGCAGGTCTTCTTGATCTTGGGCAGGCGGAGCGATCAGCCCGTCCTCGGCTTGTTCGAGCAGAAGTGAGGATTGCGTGTCTTGCCCATCAATGTACAACCAAGCCGCGGTGTTGAGCCGAGCGAGGCGGAACAGGGAGTTGTGTGCATCTGGCGTGTCCATCTTGGTCGGGGTGATCGAGATCGCGATGCGGAGCTCGTCGACGAGTTGCTGATTCACACTGCCAATCGCGGCTTGTCGTGAGCCGGGGGCTTGGGCGGGGTTCCATGTCTGGCGGTAGTCGCTGGCGAGCTCTTGGCGTTGGCGGAAGGTCGCGTTGGGGTTCAGGACCATCTGGGCGGTGATCTCTTGAGCCGACGAATGCACGGCCAGGGCGTTGGTGAGTTGGGCAAGGCGGGTCGTGTTGACGGCTTGGTCGGCGAACTGGCGCAAGACCCAGAGCTGTTCTTCACTTTTGGCCCGCCAGGTGAGTGTGTTGACGAGGAGGATCGAAGATTGGGACCATGCATCGTCGGCGGGCGCAGAGGCACGCAGGCGGGCGCTCATGGCCGAGAGCACGAGCTTGGTGCGCTGATTGACTCGATCCGCTGTGGCTCGTTCGACACCCTCGATCCAACGCCCCCACCACTGAGGATCATCCGTGCGCGTGTCCACCGCGAGGAGTCCGGCGATGCTCGTCATCGCATCGAAGACCGACGCCCCGGGCATCGGGTCGTAGCCCGACCATGATCGGCGGGCGGCGATGATTGACTCGCGGGCGGTTGCTTCGAGCCGACGATCAGTGAGGGTCGCGTCGAGCACCGCGAGGTGGATCAGTAGGATTACCGGGTTCGATCGGTCATTGGTATTGAGCCCGGAGCCGAGGAGATCATCGACCGCTTGCTCGGTGGTCAGGGTCGGCCCGATCTGGCGGACAAAGTCCACGATGTTGAGCACGCTGCGATCGAGGGCCGGGTCTGGGAAGGCGATCCAGGACCGAACGAACTGCGGGTAGACCTCCTTGAAGCGTTCGATGCGGGGGGCTTGGTCCGCGGTGCTATGTCTGGCGAGGGTGTCGAGTTCGTGGGCGATGGCGGTGTAGTGGCGGAGGGTGTCGCGCTCGATGGGATCGAAGCCGTTGATGGTAGAGTTGCTGTTGTTGGTTGTGCTCGGTGAGCGATCAGACCCATCACCAGCGTCTGCTACTGCTGCGGGGGATGCGTTTGAATCAGTTGTCTTGTTCATCGCGCCCGGCGGGGCGAGGACGAACATGCCCGAGACCGCGAGCCCCATGAGGATGAGGAGGGCATAGGCGCCGAGCCAGTGGGCGGAGGTGGACTCGGGCGGTTCGATCAGCGACACGAGGGGATCGCGAGAGTCTTCCAATCTACTTGGCTTATTTAGTTCTGCCGGGCGAGCGGGGCTCAGTGCGCTGACAAGTTCGAGGGCGGTGATTCGGTTGACGCGGGCGAAGTGGGCCAGGCGTGTGCGGGCGGTGGAGTTCCAGCCGCCGCTGGCGCCGATGAGGAGCATGGCGCGGTCGATGAGAGGCTTGCTGATGCGTCTGGTTCTGGCCTTTGGTTTCCATGCGCTGGGCACCGCGACGGGCACGCCTTGGGGCCAGCGGAGCGCGAGCTGGGCACGGAGTGCGGGATCGAGAAGCTGCGAGCCAGCCGCATGGATCGCCCGGCGGACCTCGTCTGCGTCGGGCGTGGAACGCTGGCGGTGGTGATCGACCTGGTGCAATCGGCGGTGGCAGGCACGGATGATCTGCTCGTCGTTTTCGATAGAGTGGAGCAACCCGAGGAGGGCGAAGGGCCCGCCGGCGCTGGCGTCTTGACCCAGGAACTCGGTGATCGGTGATGAGGGAGATGCATGCGCACTCATGGCGTGCCCTCCCCAAAGAGCTGAGCGATTGATTCGCCCCACTGCGAATCGCTGGCGTTGGGATGCAGGGCTTGGAACTGGGCGTAGGCGTCTTGGGCACGCAGGGGGTCGATGGCGAGCATGAGCTTGAGCGATTCGTACCGGGCTTGGTACCAGTCATCGGTGGACTCGGGGTACGCACCGAGCAGCCGCAGCCAGGCATCGAGCGCGTGGGGCAGGTCATCGGAGCGTTCTGCGAGTAGCGCGGTGCGTCGGAGCCCGGGCTCGGTGGGATCGCCGCGATCAAGGACCAAGAGCGCGAGGCGGAGTGCCAGCGATCGTGCATCATCGTCGTCGTGCGATTCCCAGAGGTATGCCCCCGCTTGGGTGATGATCTCGGCCACGCTTGATACCTGCACACCTAAGGGCTCAGGGTGCGGCGGCGATTCTTTGGCGAGGACCTTGGCGCCCAAGTCGATGAGCATGCGGGCCGATCGCTCGCTGGGCTTGTCTTGCCAGTCTTTGATCGTACGGTTGAAGACCAGCACGCGGGCGCTGTCGCCCTTGTTCTGATCGATCGATTCAAGCTCGGCGAGCAGCGTGATGGCCGATTCTATCTGATCTTCGAGGAGTTCGATCTCGAGCTGGCGGTAGAGCAGCTCGGGGACGAAGCTGCGCAGGGCGAGGTGATCATCGACTATCGCTTGGGCGATTTTGAGCAGCTCGCGGACGGCTTGAGTATCCGGCGGGCTCGAACGCAGGGCGAGATCGAGCCCGATGCGGAAGGTCTGGATGCGTGCCTTGGCGTCGTCGGTGTCGAGCGTGTCAGCGGGTTGGTTGTCGGTGATCCATTTGATCATGGTGAGCAGGTCGGCTATGGCTTGCTGGTCTTTGAAGCCTTTGGCCCGTTGGCGCTGATAGCGCAGCTGCACCAGCGTTCGGCGGGCGGGCAGGGCGATCGGGTCGTTGTCGGCAATGGTCGAGAGTGAGTCGATGGCGATCAGCGGATCCACCGTGCCCTTCATCGCATAACGGAGCACCAGCTTGGCGGTGCGGTTGGTCGTTGGGTACGCAGCGATGTAGGTCTCCACCGCTTGATCGAGTTCGGTTGAGGACGAGCGATTCGCCTTGACATTGATCCCATCGAGGGCGGCGATGCGCATCCAGCGGGCCTCTTCGATGGTCTGCTCGTTGGCGGATTGCTTGATGAGCAGATCGCAGGCTATGAGTGCTTCGCGGGGTCGCCCGGATTGGATCTCGACGAAGGCGAGCTTGAGCGTGCAGTCATCGCGCTCGATCGGGAAGCGGTCCGCGTCTTTTGAGTTGAGGGCCTCGACAAAGAGCGTTGCGACCGAGGCGTACCGCCCCGCGTCGCCCATCTGCTGGGCTTGATTGAGTTCTGCCAGGGCCCGGGCGTAGTTAGTGATGAAGCTGTCGGCCACCAGCGGGAGCGTCTCGAACTTGGTATAGAGATCGAGCACATGCCCGATCTCGCCGTGCTTGATGAGCTGTTCGATGGCGATGCGGGCGGCTTCATTGGCTTCGGCCTCGTCTCGTTCGCTGAGGTAATCAGCCTCTATATCGCGCAGCGCCCGCAGCGCGATGAACCGGGCCTGTGCGATCGCGATCAGCTCGTGTTCGCCCGGCTCTTCGATCAGATGATTGATCAGATCATTGAGCATCCGATTGATGGTGATCCATTCGCCGGCCATGGCGTTCACTTGGAACAACCGATCCTTGGCCGACGCGTTGATCTCTGCGGTGGTGTAGGTCGACTCGATGATCTGACGCAGCCACGCACGCCCGAGCATTGGTTCTTGGGACTGTGCGTACGCCATGGCGACGCCGATGGCGGCTCGGGCGACATGGTCGAACTCGAGGGTGGTCTCGTTGAACTCGCTGAGCTGCGGTAGGCTGCCCTGGCTGCCCAAGAGCCAGCCGAAGGAGACGAAGGCGTCTTGATCGACGGCTCGGTCTTCGAGCACGGCCAGCGAATACCCGCCCCACGCGTGGTAGTAGTGCGCCAAAGATCGGAACCGACGCAGGTCCGCGATCTGGGCTTTGAGCTCGGCGAGTTTTCGATCGGGCGTGCTTTTGAGCTTGTGCTCGATGCTGTTGACGCTCAGATCAAGCTTGGCCGAAAGTGCGCCGAGTTGTTGGGTCACCTCGATGAGCTCGGCTGCGGAGCCGATTCGATCAGCATCGTCGAGGAGTTCGAGGCGGTGGAGCTCGACGGCTGGCTCGATCTGTAAGTACTCGCCAACGATCAGCTCGATGCGGAGCTCGTACATACCGACCCGAGGCATGGCATCGAGCAGCGATTGGGCCTGGATCTGCACAACCGCGCGGTAGGGATCGCTTTGCTCGATGGCTTTGAGTTCTTGGAGATAGATTCCGGCGAGCTGTTCGACGAGGGCTTCGATGGCTTGGTCGTGCTCGATGCTGCGGGCGGGGTCTTGGTCGTTTGCCGCGAGTTCTTGGGCCGCGGAAAGTCGATCTTTGAGCTGGGCTTTGAGGAGCCCGAGCATGTGGTGCTCTTGGAGGTAAGCCGCGACTTGGTCGTCCTCCGGGCTGGCCAATGCGCACAGAGGCGTGATCGCCGACACGAGCACGGCGGCGAGTGTACCTGCAAAGACGAGTTGGGATCGTCGGCTACTCATCGGTGGGCACATAGCTCCTTTTGTCGAACCCTGCGTTGCGGGCGGCTTGGAGGGCGGCGGCGATCGCCGCGATGGGGACATCGGGGGCGGACTTGATGGCGACCCCGGGCTCTTTGGGCAGGGTTTTGAGCAGGGATTCGAGCCCGGGCCCATCACTGAGCACCAGCTCGCCGATCGAGAACACCGGTTGAGATCCATGCATGCTGATCTGGATAATCTGAGGCTGCAGGTCACTCGATTGCACCCCGCCGCCCTCGGTTTGGACGGTCGCGGGGAGCTTGTGCTCTTCTTGGGCGAAGTTGGCGGTGACCAAGAAGAAGATCAGCAGGAGGAACACGACATCGATCATCGAAGTGAGCGGGAGGGCCCCGAGCCGGGCCGAGCGTCGGCGGATGCGTTTCTGTTTGGCGTTGCTCATGAGCCCCCCCCGTTGTCGACGGTGGCGAGCTTCCATTGCTCGACCCCGGTGTTGGCCAGGCGGAGGAGCAAACGATCGAGGTAGATCGCTGGGGCGTTGCGATCGGGGCGGATGAGCACATCGAAGGGGTGGGCATCGTTATGGATCGCGAGCCCGGCGCTGGCGAGTCGTTCGATTTCGAGGAGCGATGTTTCGGTCGAGCCGATGAGGTATTTGCCCTCGTTGGTGAGGTCGATGATCATCGCGGGTTCTTTTGGGGCGACATCCTCGTCACCGGGCTCGATGGGGAGGTCGATCTCGGTGCGCATCATCTCGCCGAACTGCGAGGTGAACATAAAGAAGATAATCAACTGAAAAACCACATCGATCATCGAAGTGAGATCAACATCAATCATGTGCCGGGATGATGAGGACCGCTTGCTCACCCTTGGTTGGTTCCTTGCTGTGCTGGCGATGACGATGGCGTTGCGTTGGCGGCTTCGAGGGGCGCGATGATCTCCTCGATGTCTTCGTTGATCTCGGTGCTCAGGTGATCGATCCGGTTGCGTAAGAAGGTGTACATGGCCGTCGAGGGGATGGCGACGATCAGCCCCAGCACGGTGGTGATGAGCGCCTGCGAGATGCTGCCGGCCAGTGCATCTGGGCGGGCGGGCCCATCGGAGAGGGTGATCGTATCGAACGCCCCGACCATGCCAACGACGGTACCCAAGAGCCCGAGCATTGGGGCGACGGAGGCGATGAGCCCGATGCCATCGGTCAGGCGGTAGAGCCGATCGACCTCGAGCTGCCCGGTCTCATCTACGGAGGCTCTGAGTTCGAGCATGCCGAATGCGGATCTCGATGCCCGCACGAGCCCGCTGCCCACCACGCGCGAGAGGTAGCTGGTGGTTGGCTCGTCCTCGCAGCGTTTGATCGCCGCATTGATGTCGCCGTCGGCGAGCAGCGAGCGGAGATCGCTTAGGAGCTCGGGCGGTGCGAGGCGCTCGCGCCGGATGCGGATGAGCTGGGCGCTGATCATGCCGATGGCAATGAGCGAGATCAGGATGATGATCATACCGATCGGCCCGCCCTTGGCGATGTAGTCGAGCAGCGAGCGGTTGACCTCGACGGGCTGCTGGGCCTGTGTCAGGGTCAGGGTCATCGGCTCGAAAATGTGTGTAAATGGAGCGGTACCAATCATGGTTGGTGGGTTCCTTGGGATGGGAGCACGAGCTTGGACTCGGTTCTGGATACATGCTTCTTGGATTCGATCAAGAGCTCGTCGCCCCAGCGGGCGCGATCAGTCTTGGCGAGGTGGTCGTCGGCGATCTTGGCCGCGAGCTGGGCGAGGGGTGGGCTGATCTCGCGGAGGCGGACGACGATGTGGATCAGGTGGATCACGCCGCGGTCTTGGCTGGCGTGATCGGGTTCGCTCAGCAGCGATATCCCGAGCCCCAAGCGAGACCAGACCTCGATCCATGTGTCGTCGTCGTACTGGACCCGGCGTTCGAGCTTGGCACGAGCAGCGGCTCGTTTGTCGGTATCCGGGTGTGCCCGGGCAGTGAGCATGTCGAGGATCAGCAAGATGCCGGGATCGCGGAGGCGTTGTTTGGAGATGCGTTCGCTTAGCGCGAGCAGGCGTTTGCTGCTTTGCTCATCGCGTTTTAGCCCGATTGAGAAGCTCAAATCATACAGCTCATGGAGAGCCGCCTGTCGATCAGTGACCGCGTCAACACGCAGTGGCCCGAGCCCGTAGGACTCCGTGCCCGGATGCGGGATCGGAGGGAGCGATACAAACAGATTGTGCTTCGAATCAAAGTCCGTAGGCTGATCGAATACTCCTGAGGCACGGTCTGGCCCGGTCGCAACGAGCCAGCTGAGCATCGGGATGGTTGCTTGTTGGACATCCTGCTGATCGAGCATGCAGCGCATGAGCCCGTAGCTTACATCGGCGGACTGGGGCCCGACCTTCCAGAGGTAGTCGTCGCCCAGGCGGGTGTAGATCTGCAGAGCTCCCGGATAGTCGCCACGCTCGAATCGGCTGTGGGCCCGCCATGCGTCTTGGGCGGTTTGGGCGTAGGCACCGAAGCCAGGATCAGGCTTATCGAGTTCGCGGACATCGTACCAGGGCACCAGCACCGGGATCACCTGCGTATCAACGCTGACTTTGACCCCTTGCTCGGTGCTCTCAACCCGGGCCCCGACCAGCGGCTCCTCCGACGACCAGCGGATAAGCTGAATCTGCTCAGCCGGTTCTTCGGCGGGCTGACTCGCCCCCGCCAAAGAACTCAGCATTGCAAGGAGTCCAATCCTGATCGTGGATCGGAGACTCATGGGTTGTTCCCTTGGATGTGGGTGAACTTGCCGCCCGAGTATTTGGCGATGGACCGGAGCATGAGCTTGGCGTTGCGGGCGTCCTCGAGATTTTGGAGATTGCCGAAGAGGATGCAGTGGATCGGGATGTCGGGGCCGCGGTTCATCTGGAGGACGAGATCGGGGACATCGCTGGGCACGAGCCCGTCGGTCATGAAGTAGATCGCATCAGGATGTGGGTCGAGGGCGAAGACATCCTCGAACGAGCTGGCCGGCTTGGTGCCACCGCCCGGTGTGATGCCCTCGAGCCCGGTGCCGGCGGTGGCTTTGTTGGTCGGGTTCGCCTGGATCCATTCGGGCGTGCCGAAGAGCGAGATGGGACCTCCAGAGAAGAGCACGATGTAGAAATCGGCGACCTGATCGAGCCCGTCGACCGATCGCATGAGTTCGTAGCGGGTCATGTCCCAGCGGGAGAGCTCGCCGTCGCCGAGCAGGGTGTCCATCGAGCCCGAGATATCCACGATGTAGGCGAATCGTCGCCCCTGGGCTTCGAGCCCGAAGAAGCTCGCGCCGTCGCCGGTGCCCGCGCCCGAGCTGCCGGTGCTCGCGTCGATGCTGGTGAGCGAGCCGCCCCCTGGGTTAAGGCTCGGGGCGATCGAATCGGCGAGGTCATCGACGGATTGATCAGTGCCCGAATCGGTCAGCATGTCAATCTCGACGACAGACTCGTTGGGCGTGATGGCAACCTCGAAGCTCTCGAACTCGATGTTGGGCGATGAGGTGCTGGCGAGCTCGGATTGGGTGAGCACGGCGAACTCCACGCCTGCGTCGCCATCGGAGCCCGCGTTGGCGACTCCAAAGTCGATCGTGATCAACGCGGCGATGATGGTGATGACCAGATGGACCAGCACGGACACCATGATGCCGGCGATGGTTGCCCGCTTGAAGTATTTGGCGAATGGTACCGTGCGCAAAGGGTGTGCATCCAAGGGCTTGGGCTGGTGTGCGGAGTTGGATGCGGGCGGATTCAAAGCGTGCGGGCTCCCCTGAGGACAAGCAATCGGATTCGTTGGGCGATTCTTCCCTTTGTATCGGGCAATTGGGCCTGCTCGCGCCATGTCTTGGCAGCCCTGTGAGTTGGCATGCTCTTGGCACGGGCTTAGAGACACAAGTCGGTTCGTATACGGTACCACAAAGGTTCTCTGAGGTTCTACTATTGGGTGTGTTTTGCCCATTGCCGAGGGCTATTGTGGATCGGTTCGTACTCATTCGCACGGAGACCCCATGACACCAGCCGAGACCACCACCAAACGCACCCCACCCAAGCGCGTCCTGCTCAAGCTCAGCGGCGAATCCTTCTGCGCACCCAACGGGTTCGGGATCGACACCAAAGAGCTCGGGATCATCGCCAGCGAGGTGCTCGACGCGACCAAGGCGGGCGCTCAGATCGCCATTGTCGTTGGCGGCGGGAACATCATCCGCGGGGCGGAGCTGGCCAAGTCGGGTGATATCCAGCAGGCGACGGCCGACTACATGGGGATGCTGGGCACGGTGATGAACGCCGCGGCTCTGAAGGAAAAACTCGACTCCATCGGCGTGGATTCTCGCGTGCTCTCGGCCCTGGATATCCGGGCGATCGCCGAGCCGTTCATTCGTAACCGGGCGATCCGTCATCTTGATAAGGGTCGCGTCGTGATCTTGGCCGCGGGCACGGGCAACCCGTTCTTCACGACCGATACATGCGCCGCCCTGCGGGCGACGGAGCTCGATTGCGATATCCTGCTCAAGGCGACCAAGGTCGACGGGGTGTACACTGCGGATCCCCACAAGGATCCGTCGGCGACCAAGTACCCGAGCCTGACCTTCACTGAAGCGATTGAGAAGCAGCTGGGCGTGATGGATATGACCGCGTTGACCATGTGCCAGGAACGCAATATCCCTGTGCTGGTCTTTGATTTCAAGAACCGGGGCAACATCCGCCGGGTGATCGAGGGCGAAGAAATCGGCACGCTGATGAGTGTGTGATCCATACCTGATCGCAGTGTGGGCACAAATACTGAGGATTCGGCCAAGATTCGGACAAGATAGAGACCACCGGGGATATGATTCCTCCCCAGAACAGATTCAACGGAGACCACGATGAGCACCGACCCAGACACCATTCTCTTAGAAGCCGAAGAAGCCATGGGCAAAGCCGTGGAATACCTGACGGGCGAGCTCTCGGGCATCCGCGCGGGGCGTGCGTCACCGGCGATGGTTGAGTACATCAAGGTCGAGTGCTACGGCTCAGAGACCGATCTCAAGAGCATCGCGGCGATCTCGATCCCCGAGCCCACGCAGATCCTGATCAAGCCGTTCGATCCGTCGCTGGCCAACACGATCCGCAATGCGATCGAGATGGCCAACCTCGGGGTCAATCCGAAGGTTGAGGACAAGCAGGTGCGCTTGTCGCTCCCGATGCTGACGACTGATCGTCGCAAGCAGCTCGTCGCCCAGGCCAAGAAGGTCGGCGAGGAGCAGAAGATCGTCTTCCGCAACGCCCGGCGCGATGCCAACAAGCACGCCGATTCGCTGGCCAAGCAGGACGGCACGGTCTACTCCGAGGACGAGATCAAAACCCTGCACACCGAGATCCAGGACCTGCTCAAGAAGTACGAGGGCAAGGTTGATGCGATGCTCACCAAGAAGACCGAAGAGATCACGACGGTCTGATTCGAACCTCACTATCAATACGAAATCAACACAAAAAAGCCGACCGCTTGGGTCGGCTTTTTTATTGGGTCTGATTCGCACAGATTCGATGCACGCAGATTACTTGATGTAGATCGCCCGTGGATTGACTAGCAGCACGGGCTCGTCGCGCATCAGCGCCAGCCCGTTGAGGGTCTCGACGATCGAGCTGTAGCGGTGATCGCCGAGCAGTGAGCGGAGGGTGACTTCGAGCTGCCCAACGCCCATGGCTTGGGCGGGGGACTGCATGAACTGGCCGAAGGTCTCGCGGATCATGTCGTCGAAGCTCGGGGGCTTGGGCAGGTGAACAATCTCAAAGTCGCCCATCTCGAGCTCGCCGGCGAGCCCGTTGATCGCGTCGTCGAGGCTCCCGATTTCGTCGGCCATGTTGAGCTCGATCGCGTCGGACCCGACGAACAATCGCCCCTCGGCGGTCTTGCTCAGGTCGATGCCATCTCGCCCGGACTCAACCCGCGCCGTGAACAGGTCGTAGGTCTTCTTCATGTGGTTGTGCATGATGCGCAGCTGCGCCGGGTCCCAGGGCTGGGATGCGGAGTTGAGCCCGCCCATCGGTCCACGGGATCGCTCGACGATGTTGAGCTTCGCTTTCTCGTAGAGCCCGCCCATGGCGTACTTGCCGCCTACGACGCCGATCGAGCCGACGACGCTTGAGGGATTCACGAAGACTTTTTCGCCCGCGGTGAGCACATAGTACCCGCCCGAGGCGGCCATCCCCCCCACGCTCACCCAGACGGGTTTCTCGTGGCTGAGCCGATCGAGCCCCTGCCACATCACTTCTGATGCGATGGCCGACCCGCCCGGGGAGTTGACACGGACGACCACGCCCTCGATCAGGTCTTCGTTGCGGATCATCTCGATGGTGTTACGAATCGTGCGCGAGCCCACGGTGCCCCCGCCGCCGAAGAGTCCGCCGGCCGTTGAGTCGCCGTCGATAATGGTGCCGTTGATGTGCAGGACGGCGATGGTTGGCTGGGTGACTTGGACGGGCGCATCTTCGACCTCGAACGAGTTAAAAATATCCATCGGCGACTCGATCCGGATGATTTTGCCGTCTGGCACAGCATAGGGATCGATCACCCAATCAATATCCGCGTCGTACGCTTCTTCGAGATACGACTGCAGATCCGGGAGATCGACCTCCGCGTCGATGATGTCGGCTTCGATGGCCTCTTGCCCATTGGCGGCCCACACCACCTTCATCGCGTCGTCGAGCTCGGATTCGCTCAGCCCGCGTCCTTCCATGATGATGCCACGGATGTTGGCGTACATGCCATCGAGGAGCCCGGAGATGTTCTCGTCCCACGATGGTGAGGGCTGCGAGCGGGTCATGGTCTCGTTGGCGCCCTTGTAGTCGCCGACCTGAAGGAACTGGGCCTCGACCCCGATCCAAGAGAGCGTGTCGCCCATGTACATCTCTTCCATGTGCAGACCTGGGAAGGAGACATAGCCGCCGGCTTGGAGGATGACCTCGTCGGCGAGGGCGCCCAGTAGCAAGTCGTTGGTGTTGTAGGCTTCGGAGAACACATGGACTTTTTTGCCCGTGCGTTGGTAGCGGGCGATGGCCTCGCCGATTTCCTCGACCTGGGTCGCGCCCAGCGCGGAGTCCTTGAGCCGTATGACAAGCCCGGAGAACTCCCGGTCATAGGCGAGCGTGTCGATGGTGTTGATCACCCCGAGCAGCGAGCTGGCCCCGTCGCCGAGCCAGGAGTACCCGATCTGGACCTCGTAGGGCGTACCCTCGATCTCGATCACCGCGAGGCTGATGTCGTCGGCCATCGCTTGGCTCGTTGCGCCAGCGCTGGCGAGCAGGGCGCTGATCGCGCTGAGTTTAAGCAGATACATTGATCGGTCGATACGCATGGTTGGCCCCTGAGAGTGAGTTGACATATTGAATGCATACGGTTGTATGGGATCGGAAGTTCCCGGGTTTCAGCGTTCTGATAACTGGGCCTGTTTATCCCAACCGATCGGAGCGCTGCTGGTTCGTCTCAAAGATATCGCTGAGCCCCACGCCCGGGCGGACGAGCACCGGGTAGAGCCGGACCGTGTCGATGCAGATATTGATCATCCCCGCGGTAAAGAGCACCGAGCCCAGCGCGATGATGACCACCGCCACGATCGAGAGCACATCGTTGAGCCCTGAGCTGAACTCGGCGATGATCTTGATCAGATCCCCGGCCGCCGCCAGCCCGAGCGATGCGAGCACCGTGAGCAACGATTGGCGGTCCACGCGCCCTGTGCGCACCACCACGGATCGGACCGCCAGCCCCACGGCCTGCTTACGCAGCAGCCAGATGATGCCCGCGATGAGTACAAACAACAGCACATGCAAGACCGATCGCTCGAAGTCCGACTCGCCCGCTCTGAGCATCGGCGAAGCCGTGAAAAGACCGTCTGGCTGATAGATCGTGCTGTAGACATAGATCAGCGGCGCGTAGAGCGAAACGCCGAGTGCCGCGCCGATGGCCTCGCCGCGGGTCACGCCCCGGTGAGGTCGGATCAGCGTGGCGGCTCCGAGCATCGAGAGCCCGAGCCCGGCGATGCCGATCCAGGTGAAGTACTCCGGAGCCCAGGTCGAGCCGAGCATGTCGCGGGCGACCTCGGCCCCACGCATCAGCCAGACGGCAAGAATGGCCAGCATCGCGCCGAAGCTCCACGCGTTGAGCCCGAGTGCGGAAATCTTTGGTGCGCTCAGTGGAACGAGTTCGTCGGCGTGCGGATCAACAATTCCCAGGATCGTCGCTCGGACGGGCATGCCGCACTCGGAGCAGTTGGCGCGGATCGAGAGCCCGCGCAGGTTGTACCCGCACCCGATGCAGAAGAGCTCGCCGGTGAGCTGGCGGGCGATCGCTGAGTCCACCTCGCCGGTTTGATACTGCTCGTTGGACTCGGGTTGTGATATGGGGTGATCCATGCTGCTGACCCGTGCTGCTGATTCATTGATTCTTCGTTGGTGAGACTGCAGAAACGAAGAATCGTCAGGATACCACATGGAACCCTTCGCGATTGCTCCCGAATGAGTCTTTGTGCATCAACATGCCAGACACCCGACGATACGATAGGATATGCATTCCACCGCTCGGGCACTTGAAGCCCGTCGGCGATTCTCGCTCGCTCACTCATTCCCCGAAACTCAAATCATGAAATCAAAGATCGATGCTCTCCGTGACCAGATTGCCCAGGTTTACCTCGGCGACTCGCCGGCCGTCAACTGGGTGATCTGCTGCCTGCTCGCCCGTGGGCATGTGCTCCTCGAAGATGTGCCCGGTGTCGGAAAAACCCTGCTGGCATCGACGCTGGCCAAGTCGATCGCGTGCCCGTTCAAGCGGATCCAGCTCACCCCCGACATGCTCCCGGCGGACCTGCTGGGCGTGACGGTGTTCTCTGGCGACGGCTCGCAGCTCAAGTTCCAGCCCGGTCCGATCTTTACCAGCATCTTGCTGGCCGACGAGATCAACCGGACCACCCCGCGTACGCAGTCGGCATTGCTCGAAGCGATGAGCGAGGCGCAGGTCTCGATCGAGGGCATCACGCACCCGCTCCCCGCCCCCTTCATGGTTGTGGCGACACAGAATCCGGCCGAGTTCGAGGGGACTTATCCGCTGCCCGAGAACCAGCTCGATCGGTTCCTGATGCGGATCTCGATGGGGTATCCGAATGAGCAGGCCGAGGTCGAGCTGCTTGATCTGCGTCCGGCGACGACCGTGCTCGACAAGATCATGCCGGTGATCCAGGGTGACGATGTGATCGAGATGCAGAAGCAGGTCGATCAGGTACACCTGAGCGAGCCGGTGCGCCAATACATCGTGGACATCGCGCGGGCGACGCGCGACTCCAACGAGATTCTGGTCGGGCTCTCGCCGCGTGGTTCGTTGGCGCTCGCGCAGGCGGCCCGTGCACTGGCGTGGATGGACGGGCGTGACTTTGTCGAGCCCGATGATGTGCTCGCGTTGCTTGTGCCCGTGTGTGCGCATCGCTTGGTCATCGATGGCGCGGGCACGCGTGCTCACTGGCAGTTGGCGGCGGAGCTGATCGAATCGATCGCCCGGACCGTGCCCAGCCCTGCGTAATCTATTTGTCGTCGAGCATCTGAGCGATTAGCTCGATCGGATGGAGCGATGCGCGGGCGGTGCCGTCGAGGATCTGGTGTCGGCATGAAGTGCCCGGCGCGACGATGATGTCTTCGTCGCCTGATGCCCGGACCGCGGGGAACAGGGTTTGTTCGCCGATCTTCATCGAGAGGTCGAAGCGGTGCTGTGCGTAGCCGAACGAACCGGCGAGCCCGCAGCACCCGGTGTCGAGCACATCCACGCGCCCGGGGAAGATGCGATGGAGGATGGCCGAGGAGCTTTCAATGCCCCAGAGTGATTTCTGGTGGCAGTGCCCGTGGAGGATAATCTTGCCGGTAGGTTGTTTGAATACAGGATGCTTGGGGTGTGATGCCCAGCGGGCTTCGAGGAAGGTCTCAGGCAGGGCGGCTTTGGCTTTGAGCCGATCTATGAGCTGCGGGTCTCGATCGAGCTTCAGATCCGCCCAATCGTCGTGCACCGCCGACAAGCACGAGGGCTCGGGGATTAGGAAGCCTTCAATCGTATCATCGGCGATCAAATCGCTGAGCTGATCGAGCGTCTTCTGTGCGTCGCGGATCGCGTGAGTCAGGTTGCCCAACGAGATCGCGGAGCGACCCAGATCAGAAACCGGCTCGATCCCGACGCGGTAGCCAAAGGATTCGAGAACGCGGATAGTTGCATTGGCAATCGATGGATCGTTGTGCGTGGTGAAACTATCGCAGAGCAGGAGCACCTTAGGCCCATCGCCATCCGGAAAGCCCCGGCGTTTGATCGGTTTGCCTAGGTGCGGGAGCGATCGGTCAGAATGAATGCCCAGTGCGTGGGTGATGATCGAACGCGTGGGTGCCCGGGTGTTGATCATGTTGGCGATCCAGGGGGTCAGCGAACCGAGCTTATTGATCCGGTGGATGTTGGACATGACACGCACCGCCAGAGGCACGCCGTGCTGCTTGTAGCCTTGGGCGAGATACTCGGACTTGAGCTTGGCGATATCCACCGAGCTTGGGCACTCGGATTTGCAGCCCTTGCAACTCAGGCACAGGTCGAGTGTTTCCTTAGTCGATGCGTCGTCGAAGACTGCCCAGGTGCTTGATGATTGCGTGAGATCCAGCTGCCCGGTGATGGCTAGACGCAGGGCATTGCCGCGTCCTCGGGTGGAGTGGCGTTCTTCGAGGGTGGCTTGGTAGGACGGGCACATCACCCCGCCCTGCTTGCGTCGGCACACACCCGCGCCGTTGCACAGCTCGACCGCGTGGGCGAAGCCCTGCTCGGGCTGGTACTGGTAGTAGGTATCGAGCGTTGGCACCTCGATGATCTTGTCCTTGGGCTTGATGCGGGTGTTGGCGCTGATGGTCTCGACGGGCTGGGGATCGACGATGTTGCCGGGGTTCAATAGCCCCTTTGGATCGAAGATGGCTTTGATCTCGCGGAAGGCGCTGAGCAGTTCTGGCCCGAAGTAGGATTCGATGAATGGGCCCCGGACGCGCCCGTCGCCGTGCTCGCCGGAGGGGACGCCGCCGAGTTCCTTGGCCAACTCCGCGACCTTGGCAGCGATGCGGTGCATGGCCTGCTCGTCGCTAGGATCGTGCAGATCCAGCAGCGGGCGCACATGCAGCACCCCGACCGACGCGTGGGCGTAGTACGACGCGATGGTGTCCTCGGCCTGGACGATTTCTCGGAATCGCTGGACGAACTCGCCGAGATTTTTCACGGGCACCGCGTTGTCTTCGACGAAGCCCAGCGGCTTGCGTGTGCCCTGGATCGCGTGGAGCAACGGCTCGCCGGCCTTGCGGAGCTTCCATGCGTTGCCCATTGCTTGGGCATCGGTGCTGGTGCTCATCGGGATCGTTGGGAAGAGCTCATTGAGCCGCTCGAATGCATTCTCAATCGACGCGTTGTCTTGGGCGAAGAACTCGACGAGCAGCACGGCCTTGGCCGACCGGTCGGGGAGCAGATCGACATAGCGCCGGCATTCGGTATTCTGGCGGGCGAGTTCCATGATCAGATCGTCGAGGAGTTCGACACCCGATGGATTGAGCGTCAAAATTGAATCGACCGCTGCGATCGCCCGGTCCAAATGATCGAAGGCCAGCACCGCGAGCCCCTTGCACGCCGGGATCGGATGGAGCGTGAGCGTCGCACCCAGCGTCGCGGCCAGCGTGCCCTCGGAACCGCACAAGAGCGGCGCGAGGTTGACCTGATCCGGGTCCCAGTTGTGTGCTTCGAGCTCTTCGAGGATGACATCGAGCTGGTAGCCGCTGGATCGGCGCATGGTTTTGGGGAAACGCTCGCGGATCAGATCGGCGTGTAGGGCAACGACATCGATCACTTGAGTGGTGATCGAGCGGACGACCGGGTTGTCCTTTGCCGACCCTGGCCCGAAGCGGGCGCGGGTGCCGTCGATCAGGCAGGCGTCGATTGCGTGCACATTCTCGGAGGTGCGTCCGTAGAGCACCGAGTGCACCCCCGCGGCATTGTTGCCAATACAGCCCCCGATGTTGGCTTGGCGGGCCGTGGACGGATCAGGTGCAAAGAATAGCCCGTGCGATGCGAGTTGGTCATTCAGATCATCAATGGTGAGTCCGGGCTCGACTTGGCAGGAGCGCCGCTCTGTGTCGATACTCAGCAATCGGCAGCAGGCTTGGGAGGCGTCGATCACGATGCATTCATTGACACACTGCCCGGCGAGGCTCGTTCCACCACCCCGCATGAGCACGGGGAGATCGTGCTCGTTGCACAGACGAAGAATTTTGTGGATCTGGTCAACATGGGTTGGCATCACTACCCCGATCGGCGCGACCTGGTAGAGAGAGGCGTCTGTGGCGTAGAGCCCGCGTGTATGCGGGTCCGTGCGAAGCGAGAGCCCGACGATTTGCTCGAACTTGTGTGCAAGCTGTGCAGTTCGCGTTTCCGAATCGTCGGAGTGAGTGTTGGGATGTTGGGCTGGTCGGGTGGTCATGGCTGTGCCATACCCTAGCCCAGTTGTAATCTCAGTATGAGCGTGTTGAAGGAGTCAAAAGAAAAAAAGCCCGCAGCGGTCGGCTGCGGGCTTTGTCTTTGCAGATTTTGATTGACCGAGTCGGTCAACAAATCGTATCAATCGTAGTAGCGTTCGATATCGATATCGGTGCCATTGAGCTTCACGGCGCTGTACTGAACGAGGAACGCGTTGCGGTTGTTCTCTTCGCCGGTGAGGCGTGAGTCCGGAGCATCGAAGCTGGCTTCGGTTGTGCGATCCGCATCATCTTCGTTCATGAAGACATTGTCTGGCTGCGACTTGTACTCGTTATCGAGGTTGCTGTATGCCCAGATCACCTGAGTTGGGTTTGGCTCGGTGAAGAACGAAACATGGGAGTCATTGAAGCCGATGTTGCCGGCCCATGAAGCCTTGTTGCCGTTCATCGCGAGGGTCACCGAGCTGACACCCAGAGGGGTCTGGCCGTCGCCGGTAGCGGTGCCGCCGTCATCGTAGAGATCCCATGTGCCTTGCTCGCCTGTACCATCGAGCTCGTACACGGGGCCACGGTTTGAGAGTGCTGGCTCGAGTGCATCGAAGGTGTTGGCCCACTGTGGACGACGGAATGCGAATGGCGGGGTGTGGGCGTAGCTGAATCCGCCGGGGAGATCATCGAATCCTGGGATTGATGAGCTGCCTTCTGAGGTACCCAATTCCCCGTCGTCTGCACCGTAGTCATTCGGGGTGCCCTTGAAGTTTGGATCCCAGAGCGCCTGGCTGATATCACCGTTGATCGGCGAACCGGTCGGGGCATCGAACTCGTAGTCCTTGTACTCTTCGTAGTTGCCCAGCTCGATCGGGCTGAAGCAGATACCGGCTTCGATCACACCCTGTGAGATGAGGATCGAGAAGATGTTGCCGGTGGTGTTCTTGAGCTGTGCGTCTGCTGGAGTCGCCGAAACGATGGTCTTATCGTTGCGGTCGATGCGGCTTGGCAGCGGGTAGTTATCACGGTTGTTGCCCGCGAAAACCACGAGACCCTGCATGATCGAGCGGATCTGGGTCGAGTCCTTGAGCGAGTTGGCCCGCTTCTTGGCCTGGCCCAGTGCGGGCAGGAGGATGCCGATGAGCAACGCGATGATCGCGATGACCACCAGAAGCTCGATAAGCGTAAACGCATTCTTTCTGTTCTTGTTCATTCCTTGACTCCTTGAAGTCGTACCGATCCAGCAACACGCTGCCCGGTGGGTGCCTGAAATACCCCAGGGTGATCTGAAACCATCAGATAGGACACGCCTGAAATACACTCTGTTCACGCTTTGCCCGGTGAACACGAAGGCCGAAATGTCGGCAAGTGTGATTCGGCAGAATCAAGGAAAACTGGGTGATCTCCAAACGGAGGCCCGTATAAGGACACATATCTCTGAGCCGATTCACATTTACCAGTGCCGCCAGATGGCGACGACTTGCGAGGCAAGCATATCATCTTCCTATTCGGACAGCAACCGGATCTGTTCCATATCTGCCCCTGAGCATCCAAAAAACACCCCAAACTACCATCAATAGACCTGAATTATGACCACAAAGAACCCAAACGAAGCCCTCAAAGCCCTGAACATCGTGCTCCCTGAGGCTCCCAAGCCCATCGCATCGTATGTGCCCGCTCGCCGCTCTGGGAATCAGGTGTTCATCTCCGGGCAGATCCCGATGAGCAACGGCTCGCTCATTTCTGCCGGGCTTGTGCCCTCGCAGGTCTCGCTCGAACAGGCCCTCGCCTGCGCCCGACAGTGCACCCTCAACGGGCTCGCCTGTCTACAGGCTGATATTGGTGATCTAGATCGGGTAGTGAAAGCCGTCAAGATCGGCGTGTTTGTGGCTTCGGATCTTGGGTTCGGTGACCAGCCCAAGATCGCCAACGGGTGCTCGGACCTGCTGCTCGAAATCTTCGGTGATCGCGGTCGCCACGCGCGGGCGGCCGTCGGGGTCTCGGGCCTGCCGCTCAATGCGCCCGTCGAGATCGAGTTCATCTTCGAAGTCGAATAAACGGCTCGAATAAAAAAACCGGACGCTTGAGCATCCGGCTTTGATCGAGCTTTGATTTTTTCGACGAGTTATCCACCAAACGCGCTGGCGTAGTCGGCGAGGAACTTCTCGATGCCGCTATCGGTGAGCGGGTGCTTGGCGAGCTGCTTGATGACGCTCAACGGCAGGGTTGCGACATCGGCGCCGATCAACGCACACTCGAGCATGTGCTTGGGATGGCGGATCGAGGCGGCGAGGATCTTGGTCTCGTAGCCGTAGTTGTCATAGATGGTGCGGATCTGGGAAATCAGCTCGGTCCCGTCCTGCGAGATGTCATCGAGACGACCAATGAACGGCGAGACCAAGAATGCCCCGGCTTTGGCCACGAGCATCGCCTGCATCGCCTGGAAGCACAGGGTCATGTTGGTCTTGATGCCCTGGTCGGAGAGAACTTTACACGCCTTGATGCCGTCGATGGTGCTCGGGAGCTTGACGACGATATTGGACGCGATCTTGGCCCGATCGAGCCCCTCGGGGACCATCTTGTCGAACTCGGTGGCGATGACCTCGGCCGAGACCGGACCGGAGACCACTTCGCAGATCTCGGCCAGGCGGACGCCGTAGTCGATGCCTTCTTTGGCGATCAGCGATGGGTTGGTGGTGACGCCGTCGAGGATGCCAAGATCATGGGCTTCTTTGATTTCGTCGAGGTTTGCGGTATCGATGTACAGTTCCACTTTTCGCTCCGTGTGTTGAATGTTTGGGAGTGCGTGGCAGCTGAAAACGCCGCCGGGATCGAGTCTAGGCGGGCGTGCTCAAACCGGAGCCAAACGGCGCTCAGGTAGCTCAAGTTTGGGGAGATAATGCCCTGCGCATGATCTTGCCGGTGCCGTTTCTTGGCAGGGCGTCGATGATCATGATCCGCTTGGGCACCTTGTAGCCAGGCAAGCGGTCGCGGCACCACTGCTTGAGTTCGTCAGGGTCCGCACTGAGCCCTTCTTCGAGCTCAACAAAGCCGAGGGGGACCTCGCCCCGCATCGGGTCCGTTTCGCCGATGACCCCGGAATCGTGGACATGGGGGTGGGCGTTGAGGACCTCTTCGATCTCGCGAGGGAAGACATTCTCGCCCCCCACGATCATCATCTCTTTGATCCGCCCGGTGATCTTGAGGAACCCGTCGGCGTCGATCTGGGCCATGTCACCGGTGCAGAAGTAGCCGTCGGAGTCGAAGGCTTCTTGGGTCTCTTGCTCGAGCCCGAGGTAGCCCTGCATGACATTGGGGCCCTTGATGCGCAGCTCGCCATCAGTCGAGTGCGGGAGCACGCACCCGGACGCCGGGTCGATGATGCGCTGCGAGATCCGTGGTAGCGATCGCCCAACCGTGCCCAATCGCCCTTCCTCGGGCAGCAGCAGGTTCGTGCCCGGAGCCGTCTCGGTAAGCCCGTAGGCTTCGACAATGGTCTGGTTGAACCGCTCAGCGAATCGCGTGCGGACATCTTCGGGCAAGGGCTCGCCGCCGCTGAGCATCAGGCGGAAGGAGGTGAAGTCATCGGCGACCGCACTTTTCACGGTGAGCATCGCGTTGTACATCGAGGGAATGGCGAGATAGATCGACGGGCGGTGCTCCTGGATCAGCCCCACGATCTTCTTGGGCACGAAGCGCGCGGTGTACACCGCCCTGCACCCATACAGCAGCGGCATCAGCGTGAGCCCGGTGAGCCCGAAGCTGTGGAACTGGGGCAGCACCCCGAGGAAGATGTCCTCTGGACCAACCTTGATGTGCTCGCGGAGCTGCGATGTGTTGGCCAGCAGATTCTTGTGCGAGAGCATCACGCCCTTGGGCTTGCCCGAAGTGCCCGAGGTGTACAACACCACGGCCAGATCGCTCGCCGGCGTCCACTTGGGCAGGCGGGGCGTGGGCAGCGATTTGAAGTTGATGTCCTCGAGATAGATAATCTTCTTGCACTTGGGGACGAACCCGATGTGCTCGATGAGCTTGCGCGACGCGATGATCAGGTCGCAGCCGCAGTCGTCGATGATGTAGTTGAGCGTGGGCTCGTCGAGGAGGTAGTTCATCGGGACAGCCGTGCGCCCGCTGAGCCAGACGCCATAGGCGGCGGCGGCGAAGATGCCAGAGGTCGGGATCAGCAGCCCGACACGGGGCTGAGCCGCGTGCGCATCAACCTGATCGGCGATGTGCATCCCCGCGACCATCAGATCGATCCCACGATAAGTCCGCATGTCATCGACCATGAACGCATGCCTGGGCCTGCGGAGAAAACTCTTGGTCAGGGCGAGGGCGAGGTTCATGGGGCGGTCCTTGGATAAACTGAGTTGAACATCAGAGCGAGATTGGCACGCGAGCGAATGCTCAGAACGGCCAGATCTCCAGCCCGTGGGGCGCGTTGCGGAGATCGTTCGACACTTGGACCGTCGAGACAAGCGATTCCGATTCTACATCAAATGCGCTCACCGTCCCCGGCGAGGAGCCCGCGATCAGCAACTTATTTTGATGGTCGATGCACAGCCCACGCCCGAAGGCCTGTCGCGCATAATCGCCCGGGATATCGGTGTTGAGCAGCTCCGATTCTTCGTACCTTGGGTAGCTCATCTTCTTGAGCACCCGCGCCCGCTTGTCGGTGATGACCACAGCGTCCTGCCCGGTCGAGTTCATCACCACGCCGTCGCCCATAGGCTGACAGTTGTGCGTGGTCGAGGGAACCATCGCGACGGGCTTGACCTGATCGTCTTGAATCGCGATGAGCGCGTTCATCGCCAGCCCGGAGAACATCGGCACACGAGCATCGCCCTGGATATGCACGCACACATTGTTGATGTGCAGGTTGTCGCCCTCTTGGGCCCCGCCTTCTTCGTTGGGGTTATACACGACCGGCTTGAGCCCATAGACCGGCTTGCCGTTGTGCATGCCCTTGGTCGGGCGGATCCACCAGCCCTGATCAAATCGCTGGGACTGGACATTGAAGCGGAGTACGGAGTCGTAGCTCGTCGCGCTCAGGTAGATATACCCCTGGCCGTCGTAGGCGATCTCGTGGCAATGGTGCAGGTACGGGCAGGTGTACGAGCGGAGGATGTTGAACTGCTGGTCAAAGACAAAGAGTTCGTTGGAGGCCGCGATGTAGATCTCATCACCGACATAGCAGATGCCGCGGAGCCCGCGCCCCATCCCGCGTCCCTCCCAGTTGATCTCGGCTCTATTCCAATCGAGCACCTGCTCGAAGGATTTGGTTTCGAGGTTGACGAGGTACGCGCCGCCGTGGGAATCCCCCTGCTGAGAGGAGCGGACGACATCGGTCATGAGCACGGTGGGCAATGGCATGGTCGATCATTGCCCCTCTGCGATGACCGAAGCAACCGCGTGCGTGGAAATATGCGTCAGCGAGAGGTGCCAGCTGGTGATGCCCATCGAATCGGCAATCTCTTGAGCTCTGCCGGTGATGTTGAGCGTGGGCTTGCCCGATTGTTCTTTGACCACCTCGATGTCGGTCCATCCGATGCCCTGGGCCCAGCCCGTGCCCAGTGCCTTGAGCGCGGCTTCTTTGGCGGCGAAGCGAGCCGCGAGGTGCTCCATCTGGCGTTTGGTGCTCTGGGAATCCTGCTGTTCGCCGGCGGTGAAGCAGCGTTCGAGGAACCGCTCGGGGTGGTTGCCCATCAGGTCGGCGATGCGGGATGTCTCGACGATGTCCACGCCGGTGCCGAGGATGGGCATGGTTAGTCCTTCTTCGTCGGAGTCTTTTTCGGAGTCGACTCACTTTTTTTGTCGGGCTTCTTGTCGGCTTTGGTGTCTGCCTTCGTGTCGGATTTGGTGTCCGCTTTGGTCTCGGTTTTCGAATCCGAACTCGTGCTCGCCTTCGAGTCCGCCTCTTTGTCGCTGTTGTAGGACTTGGAGCGATAGTCCGTCTCGTAGAAACCCGAGCCCTTAAAAATCACGGCCGCGCCCGTGCCGATCAATCGCTCAAGCGTCATCTTCGCGCACTGGGGGCACTTCTTCTTGACCCCGGCCGACATCGACTGGAACAGCTCGAACTCATGCCCACAGTTGTTGCAGCGGTACTCGTAGGTCGGCATCGCTCAATCCTCTCCGGATTCTTCGCCAACGGTATCGGCTTCATCGGTCTGTGCCGGAACCACGGCCACCTTCGCGGGGCGGACCACACGCTCGCCGAGTTTGTAGCCGATGCCCATGTTGATCGAGATGTGCCCGGGCTCGATCCCCTCGACGGCCTGCTGGATCATCGCCGCGTGCTCGATCGGGTTAAACTCGTCGCCCACCTTCGGATCGATCGAGCTCACGCCGTAGCCCGAGAGCATGCGGAGAAACTCGTCGCGGATCATCTTCACGCCCTGGATCACCTGCTCGGCGGACACCTTCTCGGGGTCCTGGAGCAACGCCATCTCGAAGGTATCGAGCAGCGGGATCAGCGATTGCACCACGCCCTGGGTCGCCCCGGTGCGTGCTTCGCGCTCGTTGATGCTCGCCCGACGCTGGAAGTTCTGATGGTCGGCCGTGGCGCGGATGAGCTTGCCCTGCATCTCGTCGCGCTGGGTGATCGTGTCAATCAGCGCCTCGACGATCTCGGCCTGCTCGGGGAGCACCTCGAGCTCGCCGGCGCGGGCGAGCTGGCGGATCGATTCCATCCGGGCGGCATGCTCTGCACGCTCGGCCTGCTGGCCCGCCTGTTGATCGGCGCTCTGATTGGCCTGGGCCTCGAAATCTCTGGCTTCTTGTTCACTCATAGCCTCATCGCCCAGGTCGTGGTTCTCGGTGTTCTTGGTATCGTTCATAGGAAATCTCGTCTCTCGGCATTAGCCGCCGATGAAATCGGTGATCTTCTTGAAGAACCCGTGGGATTCGGGGTTCACATGCTTGTCTTCGGTCTTGGCAAAGTCACGCAGGAGCTCTTCCTGTTTCTTGGTGAGCTTCTTGGGTGTCTCGATCTTGGTCACCACGATCAGATCGCCGCGGTGCCCGTTGCGCAGGTTCGGGAGCCCGGCGTCGTTGATCCGGAAGAGATCGCCGTACTGCGTGCCCTTCTTGATCTTGAGCGTGGTCTTGCCCTCAAGCGTCGGCATCTCGACCTCGCCGCCCAGCGTCGCCTGCGTGAACGAGATCGGCATCTCCATGAGCAAATGATCGCCGTCGCGTTCGAAGAACTCGTGGTTCTTCACGCGGACGACCACATGCAGATCGCCGCGGGTGCCCTGGCCGTTGGGTGACTGCTCGGCGCTCGGCGGCTCGCCCTCGCCGGGCACGCGCACGGCCTGCCCGTCATGAATCCCCGCGGGGATCTTCACGCTCAGGCTCCGCTTCTTGCCCAATCGACCCTTGCCGTGGCACTTGTCGCACTTGTCTTTGATGGTCTTGCCGCGTCCACGACAAGTCGGGCAGGCGACGACCATGCGGAACATGCCCCCGAGCCCGGCTTGCTGCACCTTGCCCTGACCCTGGCAGGTCTCGCAGGTGACTGGCTCCGTCCCCGGCTTGGCCCCGCTGCCCGTGCAGGTTTCGCAGATGTCCATGCGGGTGAACTCGACATCCTTGCTCACGCCGGTGAGCACTTCGTTGAGCGTCAGCACGACCTCGGTCTCGAGATCATACCCGCGAGCCGGCCCGCGCCGCTGAGCGCGTCCGCCGCCGCCGCCGCCGAAGATGTCGTTGAACATCGAGAAGATGTCGTCGACATTCATGCGGTTGAAGTCATGGCCCGCCGCCCCATGGCCGCGGAGCCCCTCGTGGCCGTACTGGTCATAGATCTTGCGCTTCGAGTCATCGCTGAGCACCTCGTAGGCCTCGGCGCACTCTTTGAACATCCGCTCGGCGTCCTGATCATCCGGGTTGCGGTCCGGATGGAACTTCATCGCCAATCGCCGATAGGAGCGTTTGATCTCGTCGCCGTCAGCCGTGCGTTCGACGCTGAGCACTTCGTAATAGTCGCGGGTTGCTGTCATAAAACTTACTCTCCAGCCGCTTTCTGATACCGAACGATCGTCACTTCTAGATCCGAGGCATGCTGTTCACACGCTGCTCTGATCAACTCCATCGATCGTTCCTGTTGCTTCCCGCCGGTGCCTGCCCCGATGAGCGGAAACGCGAGCGAGCGGATGTTTAACTTCTTTGCGAGTTCGAGGGCGTTGATTGCACTCTGGCGAATCGAGCGATCGGTCGCCACCCAGTACCATTCCAACGCCGCCACATGTAAAATCCATTGATACGATAGTGTTCCTGCACTTGTCTCGACTGCTTGACCTGTCTTCATCGGGCCAACTTTCGCCAGTTCCCGAAACGGGCCTCTGCCCGCAGCCTTCTTGATCTGCCCCGAAACCCCCTGCGGCAACAGCAGCCACCAAGGTATAAAGTTCCGGTTCCATGGATTCACAATGGCATCCACATCTTGGTTCAGCAAGTTTCCATGAACAATTTGAACCGGCATACACTCTCCATACTGAAACCGGCACAGAATATCTTCAATCAAACCCCCACCGTTTCCGATGAGGGCTTGGGTTGTTCAATAATTCAGATTTAGCTCACCGCGCCAATCACCGCATCGGTGTCTTCCTTGAGATCGGTCAGCATCACATCGGTCGTGAGCATGAGCCCCGAGACCGAAGCGGCGTTGATGATCGCGCTCTTGGCGACCAACGCAGGGTCGATGATCCCGGCCTTGACCAGATCGGTGTAATCACCGGTCGCCGCGTTGAGTCCGAAGTTGCCTTCTTCCTCGAGCACGGTATCGACGGCCAGGTCGCCATCAAAGCCGGCGTTGGACGCGATCTGGAACGCTGGTGCGGTGAGTGCTCGGCTCAGAATATCGAAGCCGAACTTCTCGTCGCCCTTGGCCTTCTTGGCGCCCGCCTTGACGGCGTCGATCGCACGGAGCATCGCGACACCGCCGCCGGGGATGTAGCCCTCTTTGGCGGCTGCGCGTGTGGCGTGGAGCGCGTCGTCGACGAGGTCCTTGGTGGCTTTCATTTCGGTCTCGGACATGCCGCCGACGGAGATGATCGCGACGCCGCCGGTGAGCTTGGCGTGGCGTTCCATGAGCTTCTCACGGTCGTACTCCGAGGTGGAGTTCTCGTGCATCGCCATGATCTGGTTGGCGCGGGCGTTGATGTCCGCTTTCTTGCCGCCGCCCGAAACCACGGTCGTGTTGTCCTTGGAGATCACGATCCGCTTGGCGGTGCCGAGTTCGTTAAGCTCAATCGATTCGAGCGAACGACCCAGGTCCTCGGAGAAATAGGTCCCCTTGGTGAGGATCGCGATGTCTTCGAGCATCGCCTTGCGACGATCGCCAAAGCCCGGGGCCTTGACGGCGGCGATGTTGAGCATCCCGCGCAGACGGTTGACAACGAGAGCCGCGAGGGCTTCGTTCTCGACATCTTCGGCGATCAGCAGCAGCGGCTTGCCCGAGGTCGCGACCTTGTTGAGCAGTGGCAGCAGGTCGGCGAGGTTGCTGATCTTCTTCTCGTGGATGAGGATCAGCGCGTCTTCAAGCACGCACTCGCCGGTCTTCGGATCGGTCATGAAGTACGGCGAGAGGTAGCCCTTATCGAACTGCATCCCCTCGACATAATCGAGTGTGGTCTGTGCGCCCTTGCCGTCCTCGACCTCGACGACGCCGTCAGCGCCGACCTTCGAGATGGCCTCGGCGATCAGCTCGCCCACGGCCGCGTCGTGGTTGGCCGACACGGTGGCGACCTTCTTGTAGTCGCCCTTGCCCTTGCAGGGGGTCGCGATCGCGTCGATGGCTTCGGCCGCGACATGGGCGGCTTTGTTGATCCCACGCTGGACATGCACCGGGTTGGCACCGGCCGCGACAACCTTGAGCCCCTCGGTGAAGATCGCCTGGGCGAGCACGGTGGCGCAGGTGGTGCCATCGCCGGCCTTGTCAGCGGTCTTCTTGGCGACCTGGTAGAGCATCTTGGCGCCCATCGACTCGAACGGCGAGGGCAGCTCGACTTCCTTGGCGACGGAGACGCCGTCCTTGGTCACATGCGGGCCGCCGTAGGCTTTCTCGATCACGACATGCTTGCCGGCCGGGCCCATGGTGCACTTGACCGCGTCGGCGATCTGGTCAATACCCTTTTTCATCTCGAGGAGCGCTTTGTCCTCGAACATAATCTGTTTCGTGCTCATATCTGTTGACTCCTTTGGAGTGTGGTTCGTTGTGAAACTGGCGTGTGGTCGCTGCGGGGCCTTAGCCCTGGACAACACCCAGAAGCTCGGACTCGCGCATGATCAGGAGCTCGTCCCCATCGACCTGCACCTCGGTGGTCCCGTAGCCCTGGGCGTACACAACCGTGTCGCCCTTGGACACGCTCATCGCGATGCGTGAGCCATTCTCAAGACGCTTGCCCGGACCGACGGCCACGACCACGCCGTGGATCGGCTTTTCCTTGCTCGACTCGGGGATGTAGAGCCCCGAAGCGGTGACGGATTCCTGTTCAACTGGCTTGACCAGTACGCGATCTTCTAGTGGTTTAACTGCCATGTCTTATTCCTCTGATTTCAGAGGTCCTTTATTTAAAGGGCCATCTGTTAGTCTACAATTTCAAAAAGTGTTGGACGATTCAGATGTCTCGTAATGGTTTCACGGACATCTTCCCAATTATTGTTTGTGCCTGATGCTGTACAAATTTCATTAGGAAATTTTACGATTTCGACTTCACCTACATCAACCAAATTCTCAACTTCCAAGACCCTCACAGTCATGCTCTCACCAACCGGTGCTGATTTAGGATCTGGATCGACATCAACATGCACTCGATGAAATTCGGCATGCGTTGATTTTGCTCGGACTGTATAAATTTTTTCCGCCATGACTGAGTCTCCGCAAATCAATTTGTGTGTTGAGCAAAGCCGAAAGGAGGCTTCTCGTCTTCTTGGAGATGACTCTCTGGAATCCACTTTATCGTTTCAACTTTGTCTCTATGAGTGAGAACTTCATACAACTCATTCTGGCCAAGTTCTTGACAGAAAAAATGGATAAATCCTGGCATACTGGAATTCTCTGAGAAACGCTCAACCCAATGGACCTCTCCATTTTGGAACTGAACTTCACAGTATGTTTCACCAGTCTTTGCTAAGCGGAGATTCACTTCCGGAATGGCATACAGCTGATTCCGAAATGCCTCGATGGCATCGCACCATGATGTCGATTCTCTTGATGTTTCAGTAGTTGAACTCATTTAGAACCCCATCCCGCCCATGCCTGGCATACCGCCCATGCCACCCATTCCTGGCATGCCGCCCATACCACCCATGCCGCCGCCCATGCCGCCCATGCCTTCTGGGCCAGCGGTCACGGCTTCGGCCTTCTCGGGCTTGTTGGTGACGATGCAGTCGGCGGCCAGCAGCATCGTCGCGACGGAGCCGGCGTTGATGAGTGCGGAGCGATCGACCTTGGCCGGGGTGATGACGCCGGCTTTGATCAAATCTTCGTAGGTGTCGGTGAGTGCGTTGTAGCCGAAGGTGCCTTCGCCATCGGCGACCTTGGCGACGACGACGGAGCCCTTGGCCCCGGCGTTCTCGGCGATGGTCCGCAGGGGGACGGACAACGCACGGTAGACGACATTGATGCCCGACGCGAAGTCGAACTTGTTCTGCCCGATATCATCGCTGGTGACATCCTTGGACTTGCCGAAGACGGCTTTCCATTCGCGGTTGGACTCGATCGCGCCCTGTGCACGGATGAACGAGACGCCCCCGCCAGGGACGATGCCCTCGGCGAGTGCCGCACGCGTCGCGTGCAGCGCGTCCTCGACGCGTGCCTTCTTCTCTTTGAGCTCGGCTTCTGATGCAGCGCCGACATTGACCTGAGCCACGCCGCCCGAGAGCTTGGCGAGGCGTTCCTGGAGCTTCTCACGATCGTAGTCGGAGCTTGAGTTTTCAATCTCACGACGGATGGTCTCGATGCGACCTTGGATGTCCTTGGTCGAGCCCGCGCCCTCGATGATGACGGTGTTGTCGCTGGTGATCTCGATCTTCTTGGCCATGCCCAGCTGCGAGAGCTCGATCTGGTCAAGATCGGTCGCGAGGTCCTTCATGAATGCTTCGCCGCCGGTGAGCACCGCGATGTCCTGGAGCATCGCCTTGCGGCGATCGCCGTAGCCCGGGGCCTTGACCGCACAGACCTGCAGCGTCCCGCGGAGCTTGTTGATCACGAGGGTGCTCAGCGCTTCGCCGGTGATGTCCTCGGCGATGATGACGAGTGGTTTCTTGGCGCCCATGACTTTTTCGAGCAACGGGACGAGCTTGGTGAGGTTCTCGATCTTGTCTTCGTGGACGAGCACGAGCGCCTTGTCGAACTCGACCTTCATGCCGTCGGGGTCGGTAACGAAGTTGGGCGAGAGGAACCCGCGATCGAACTGCATGCCCTCGACGACGGTGACATCGGTCTCGAAGCCCTTGCCCTCTTCGACGGTGATCACGCCGTCCTTGCCGACCTTCTCGAACGCGTCGGCCATGATCTTGCCGGTCTCTGGATCGTTGTTGGCCGAGATGGTGGCGACATTCTGGATGTCCTTCTTGCCGTTGATGGGCTTGGCCATGTTGTTGATCGCGCCGGTCGAGAGCTCGATGCCCTTCTTCATGCCGCGAACGAGCGAGTTGGCGTCAACCCCAGCAGCGATGCAGCGGAGCCCTTCCTTGAAGAGGGCTTCTGCGAGCACAGTCGCGGTGGTGGTGCCGTCGCCGGCGTCGTCGGAGGTCTTCGAGGACGCTTCCTTGACGAGCATCGCGCCCATGTTCTCGGCCTTGTTGAGCAGCTCGACCTCTTCGGCGACCGAGACCCCGTCCTTGGTGACGGTCGGGCCGCCCCATGACTTGTCGATCACCGCGTTGCGACCGCGTGGGCCGAGGGTGACTTTGACGGCCGCGGCGAGTTTCTCAACCCCCGCGAGCAGGGCTTGGCGTGCTTCGATATCGAATGTCAGTTCTTTGGATGCCATGATCTGATTTCTCCGTTGACGGGCTGTATGCCCAGATGGTGTCTGCTTAAGTTGTCGATTTGCTCTCAATGATTGTCTTCACTGGCTCATATAGATGATGCGCGGGCGCACCGTCTGCCCAGTACCTGTGGCAATCCCTGTGCCAACCCATCGCCGCCGCCCCCCGACCCCGAGCCCCGACATGTGGCGATCCCCCACCAACACGCCCCAAATCCCCTGCCTTTGGTGTCAGGAGCCCGATTCGCTATGCCAAAATGACAGTCGGAACAGTGCGATCGCACGCCACAAACCGGGCTTCGGCGTGCTATCATCATCGCTGATACGCCAGGAAGGCGATCGGCTCGTTTTTCCCTCTGGACGGACACCCCATGCAGACACTCGCAGCAGCAAATCAGATCAGCGCCTACCTCCCGATCCTGTTGATGGTCGTCGCGGCCGCCGGGTTCGCGGCGATGAACCTCGGGTTCTCCTTTATCCTCGGCCCACGCCGAGCCGGCGAACGCAAGGGCGAGACCTACGAATCGGGCATGGACGCGGTCGGAACCGCCCGCAAGCGGTTCAATATCCGCTTCTACCTCATCGCGATGGTGTTCCTCGTCTTCGATGTCGAGGTGATCTTCCTCTACCCGTGGGCCCAGACCTTCACGAGCCTCGACCCGATGACGGAAACCTCGAAGATCTGGCTGCTGCGGATCTTGTTCTTCCTCTTTACCACGCTCGTCGCGTATATCTACGGATACCGCAAAGGCGTGTTTAAGTTCGATTGAACCCGCTCAACCGAAGCAGGACAATCCAGAGAATACACACGCGACACGGATCAGATCGGTATTTGAGGCGTACATCCATATGCAGATGAACCAGACCAGCCTCAGACAGCCCGAACGCACAACACCCTTGCGATCGACGCTGGGCGAACGGATCGGCGCGGCGTGCATCGCGGCGCTCTGCCTTGCGGTGCTCTCACTGAGCGCTTGGCTGAGCCCGGCCGCCGATGGGCACGGGACCCATACCCAGCTCGGGCTCACGCCGTGCATGTGGGCGGTGACGCTCGACAAGCCCTGCCCAACCTGCGGCATGACCACCTCCTTCTCCCACGCCGGCGAAGGCTCGTGGATCACCTCGGCGAGCACCCAGCCGATGGGCACGCTGCTGGTGCTGATGACCGCTGGGGTCTTCTGGGGATCGCTGAGCCAAGCACTGACCGGCGCTCGCCTGAGCTCCGTCATCCAGCCGGCGCTGCGTCCACGGTTCTTCCTCATCTTCGGCGTCCTCTTTGTTGGCGCCTGGATGTACAAGATCGTAACCTGGTAAACCGAGCAAACAAGAACAGAGTGAACACACCGCCATGAACACACGATCAATCATACGCCGAATCATCCAAGCCTCGCTCGCGCTGCTCGTGGTCTCATCGCTCCAAGGCTGCATCATCGGCGCCGCGATCGGCGGCATGGCCGAGTCCGCCAAGCGTACCGGCTCGCACGAGGTCGAAGCCGAGTACAACGGCATCGCGGGGCATTCGTTCACCGTCGTCGTCAGCGCCAACCGCCTTATCGAGGGCAACAACCCCGGGCTCTCGGCTCGGCTCACCCAACGCATCAACGACCGGATCATCCAGAACGCCGGCCCGTCGTTCGCGATCCCGAGCCAGGACCTGCTCACCGTGCTCTACAACACCCCGCAATGGATCGCGATGCCGCGTGGCGAGGTCGCCGAGATGCTCGGCGTCGAGCGTCTGATCGTGCTCGAGGTCATCGAGTACTCGCTCCACGAGCCGGGCAACCAGTATGTCTGGGACGGCTCGGTCTCGGCGATGCTCTCTGTGTACGAGTCCGACTCCGGGTTCCCCGATGATCCAACCTTCGAAAAGGCACTCCGGATCAAGTTCCCCGACTCGACCGGGTTTATGCGCAACGAACTCCCCGAAACCGCCGTCACCACCGAGCTCTCCAATCGGCTCGTGAACCGCGCCTCTTGGCTCTTTTACACGCACGAAGAATCAAACATCATCCCGTATTAATCAACCCTGTATTCGCCCATCGCCCGACCCCATCGCCTGACCCCAGTTCTGAGCCACGCATGCACACACACAAACGCTCTCTTACAACCACAACCATCCTGTTCTGGGCGTTGATCGCCGGCGCGTTCACCCTCGTCCCGGGCTGCAACATCGCCACCCCGATCGCCTACGCCATCCACGGGCCTGAGAAGATCAAGCCCGTCTACTCCCTCGCCGAGGACGCCAAGACGGTTGTCTTTGTCGATGACCCTTCGAGCCAGATCACCCAGCGCCGCCTGCGCTACGCGATCGCCAACCGCACCACCAAAGAGCTGCTCGAGAAACGCATCCTCGTCGACATGCTCGATCCACGCGGGATCCTCACCGCCGCGAGCAACGAACGCTTCGGCGAACAGAAAAGTATCGCCGAACTCGGGCGCTCGGTCGGAGCTGAGATCGTGATCTACGCGGTCATCACTGACTTCTCGATGTCACCCGAGACCGGGACATTCATACCGCGTTCGACCATGCGGGTGAAGATCATCGATGTCGCCTCGGGCACACGCCTGTGGCCGCCCGATGAGAAGGGCGCCCCGCTCTACATCCAGATCCCCCAGCGTCCGGGCACCGATCCATCCACCACCGGCGAACGCTTGCAGGTCGAGCAGGACCTCGCGGAGCGCACCGGGCTCGGGCTCTCCCAGCTCTTCTACAAGCACGAGATCCAAGAAACGGTGCTCAACCGAAGATGATCAGCCTCGCACCACAAAGCGGAGTCATCCACCTAGTCAGCGTGCCCAGCGCGATGCCCAATGCGCATTCGCTCGGACGCATCGTCCCCGCGATGCTCTGCGCCAAAGCCCTTGAGCATGGGCACACACCGCCCGGGCGCGTCATCCTCATCGGGGACAGCTCGTGTGAATCACAGGCCAAGCTCCTCGGGCTCGAATGGGACCTCCGGCTCGCGCCCCCCATCGGCGAGCCCCGCCTGCTGCGTCGAAAAATCAAAAAGCTCACCAAAGACGGATCGCGTGTGATCTGCTGGAACGACGAGCTCGCCGAGCTGCTCCCGGGCATCCAGACGAACCTCAACCTGATGTCCACGCTGCCCAGCCAGGCCCCCTCCTATGTCTCCAAACGCGTCGATATCCTCGCCTTCGAGCCCGGCGATCGGGACCACTGGATCGATCGGGGCAACTCGGTCACCCTCGACACGCTCTTGCCCCCGCTGCTCGACAACATCGCCGAGTCCGCCCGTTCGATCTCGCGCTCGGCGATGGGCATCGAGCCCCAGACCATGTGCATCGGTGCCCTCGCCGATCGACCATCGGATGTCGACGCCCGCGAGCTCGCGTTTCTGCTCGGCTTGCTCAACGCCTCGGGCTACAACCTCACCGGGATCGTCCCCGAGACCGCCAGCCACCTGGCCGCCGCTCGTCGACACCACCGCGGGCTCGGATCACGGTTCCATCTACTGGTCGCGTCCGACCCGATCACCACACTGCTGCCCGCCTTCGACGCGCTCATCCACCCCTGCTTCGACAGCTCGGGCTCGTCGATGCTCATCGAGCGCATGTGCGAGAACGCCGATGTCCCCGTGCTGCGTCTGAACCAAACCACGCGGGCCGGGCTCTCTCGCGCCCCCGGTGTGGCCGGCCCGATCATCGAGCAACTCGACGAGATGATCGCGAACAACTCAAACCAAACTCAGCAGACCAAATCTGAGCCCACCCATGACTGAACCAACCAGCGTGCTCTTCGTGTGCTTGGGCAACATCTGCCGCTCCCCGCTGGCCGACGGGATCTTTACCCATATGGTCCAGCAACAAGGTCTCCGCGATCGCTTCCGCATCGACTCCTGCGGCACCGGAGCCTGGCATGTCGGCAACCCGCCCGACCCACGCTCGGTCCTCACCGCCGCCAAACACAACATCGACCTGACCACCCTCCTCGCCCGCCAGTTCGACGCCGACTCCGACCCGATCGAGTTCGATTGGATCATCCCCATGGACGCGTCCAACCAACGCGAGCTCATCAAGCAGGGCACACCCAAGGACAAAGTCCGTCTGATGCGATCGTTCGACCCCGCATATACAAATCAATCGAAAGCCCCCGATGTCCCCGACCCCTATTATGGCGGCGACGACGGCTTCGACAAGGTCTACGAGATGCTAGTCCGGGCTTGTGATGGATTATTCAATAGCATATATACATTAAGTTTTACGCAGGGGTCCACAGACCATGACAGAAATGCATTTCACAAAAAGAACAAACAACTTGGCGAATCTTGAATATCTATTCATCGACAATGAACAGGCTAAAACTCTCCGGAATAACTTGCTCAATGGACGGCATCAAGAGGCTGAAAATTTCCTCAACACTCTGACTGATACCAACGATCGGCACTATTACTTTGAAGCCGCAGCAGACTGGAACAAGACACCGGCGAAGGTCCAAGAGTGGTTTACATCTCAGAGTCGACCAGCCCAAATAGCTTCGACAATTCACAGAACGAAACAAGCATGGAACTACAGCGACTGGACCTACGGGAGCAAAGATCCTGAAAAATTTCGTTCTGAAATAAACGCTTGCAATGAGCAGTTTACGCTATTAGCCACTTTGAACCCAAGGGATGCCAGTTTCTATTATTGGCGAATCTGGATTGCCCGGGCTTTGTACCGCGCAGATCTTTCAAGAGAATTGTTCGACGAAGCATTGTCCAGAGAACCCGGATGCAAAGCCAATGCTTCAAACTCATTGTTTACTGAATCGAGTTGGTGGTTTGGATCACCAAACGGGTTAGCCGAACATGCACGCAGCTTGATACCTCGGTTGCCAGCCAAGATCGGTGCTCACACACTGCTTATTGAAGCACACAAACTCAATTCAACCAGTTCACCAGAGGTTTGGTTAGACCCCGGCGTAAAGGGCGACATCATCGAAGCGAATGACCAATGCATCCGGGAGGGCTTCCAAGGTGTCAATGGGCAAAGAAGCCGCCACTGGCTGGCGTGGGGGCTTTCGAAAATTCATGAATACCAACGGGCCGCGGAACACTTCGAAGTTCTACTAGGCAATGCACCGGCAGAACCATGGGGTTCGATGCGCTTTGGTCTTGATCGGATCTTCAGTAGCTATAAGAGTGCGAAGAAAAAATCCATCGGCGCTAAATAGCCAGACTCAAAGATCCAGCATCAAGCGTGCGGGGTCTTCGATCGCGTCCTTGATACTCACCAAGAACTGCACCGCTTCCGCTCCATCCACGATCCGGTGGTCGTAGCTCAGGGCGAGATACATCATCGGACGCAGCGCGATCGTGCCCGGGTTGGTCGGGTCCTCGGCGGGGCGTTTCTTGATGCCGTGCATCCCGAGGATCGCGCTCTGAGGCGGGTTCAAGATCGGGGTGGACATCAACGAACCAAAGATGCCGCCGTTGGTGATCGTGAAGGTGCCGCCCTGCATCTCGTCGAGAGTGATCTTGCCGTCGCGTGCACGCACGGCCATGTCCTTGATGGTGCTTTCGATCCCGGCGAAGGTCAGGTCCTCGGCGCTTCTGATCACGGGGACGACCAGGCCCTTGGGCCCGGACACCGCGATGGCGACATCGTTGTAGCTGTGCTTCTGGATCGCTGGCTTGCCGTTGTCGCCCTGAATGATGTACGAGTTGATCAGCGGGAACTTCTGGAGCGCCTGCGTGGTCGCCTTGACAAAGAACGACATGAACCCGAGGTTGATCCCGTGCTTGTCGGCGAAGGCTTCCTTGTGCTGCTTGCGCAGATCCATCACCGCGCCCATATCAACCTCGTTGAAGGTCGTGAGCATCGCGGCGGTCTGCTGGGCCTCGACCAAACGCGACGCGATGGCTTGACGCATGGGCGACATGCGCTCTTGCGTGACTTCGCGGGTCGTCCCGCCCGAGATCGCCGGCGAGGCTGATGGCGCTCCATCTTGGTGCGTCTGGATATACGCAAGAACATCTTGTTCGCGGATGCGACCCGAAGCACCGGTGCCGGTGATGCTCTTGAGATCGAGCCCCTTGTCGTCGGCCAGCTTGCGAGCGAGCGGCGTCGCCTTCACATCAGCGTTCGAAGCTGGAGCAGAAGCAGGAGCGGGTGCCGTAGCAACAGCTGTAGCCGGTGCGGCAGCCGGTTCTGAAGAGGCTGCGGGAGCAGGGGTTGAATCTGAAGCCGGTGCAGCGGACGAATCATCAGCCGGAGCAGATGCTGGTGCATCGCCTGCGGGCTTGTCTGCGGACTCGTCGATCTCGCCGACCGATGCGCCGACATCAACTTCGTCGCCCTCGGCCGCGCTGTGCTTGACCACGCCCGAAGCCGGAGCAGGTACTTCCATCGTCACCTTGTCGGTCTCGAGCTCGAGCACGGTTTCATCACGCTCGACATACGCACCGTCGGCCACGCTCCAGGCAGCGATGACGCCGCTGGTGACTGACTCGCCGACATTTGGGATCACAATCTGTGTGCTCATGGTCTGTTCCATCTCTGGCCGTCATTGGCCATTTGCTCGTATCTGTGTGCCTTACGCCTTGGCCGCGGCCGGGGCTTTTTTCTCTTTGCTTGCGTTGTCCTCGGGTGCGTCCCCGATGGCTTTGGAGATCACCAGTTCCTGCTCGATCTTGTGCATCGACTTGGAACCCGTCGCCGGCGAACTCGATCGCGGACGCCCGACATAGCCCGGACGATCCCACCCCATCAGCTCCTGGAACATATCGCAGATATGCAGGTAGGCGCCCGAGTTGTAGGTCTCTTCCTGCACCCATACCCGCTCGGCGCTCTGTGGGTACAGCGCATCGAGCTTGGCGATGAGTTCTTTGTGGAACGGGTACAGCTGCTCGACGCGCAGGATCGCGACATCGCGCTGATCGCGTGCGACGCGCCGCTGGTCGAGCTCGTGGTAGATCTTGCCGCTGCAGTAGATCACCTTGGTGACCTTGGCGCGATCCCATCCGTCTTGCTCGAAGCGTGGGTCGTCGAGCATCTCCTTGAAGCACCCGTCGTAGAGCTCCCCAAGCGGGCTCGTCGGGATACGCAGCATGCTCTTAGGCGTCATTACGATCAACGGCTTGCGATAGGTCCCCTTGACCTGGCGACGCAGCATGTGGAAGGTCTGCGACGCGGTCGATGGGTTGACGACGAGCATGTTGTCGTTGCCACAGATTTCGAGGAAGCGTTCCAACCGGGCCGACGAATGCTCCGGACCAGCGCCCTCGTGCCCGTGAGGCAGCAGCATCACCAGCCCGCTCCAGCGTTCCCACTTGAGCTGGGCCGACGCGATGAACTGGTCAACGATCGCCTGGGCGCCGTTGTAGAAGTCGCCGAACTGGGCTTCCCAAATCACGAGCATCCCCGGATCAGCAAGCGAGTAGCCGTACTCGAACGCGAGCACACCAACTTCAGACAACGGCGAGTCATGCACACAGAAGTGGGCCTGGCGCGCCACCCCGTTGTCATCAAGGCTCCCGGGCGGGGTCGCGGTGCCCTCTTCGCCGATCTCACGGATCGAGTTGAGCGGAGTAAACGGCACGCCGGTTTCAAAATCGCGCACGACCGCATGACGATGCGAGAAGGTCCCGCGTCGGCAGTCCTGTCCGGACAGCCGGACCGGATGCCCCTCGGCCAGCAGCGTGCCATAGGCAAGCTGCTCGGCATCGGCGTACGAGATCATCTCGGCGCTTGGCAGCTCCTTGCGCTCCTTGAGCAGCTTCTTGAGCTTCGGGTTGAGCTTGAAATCTTCAGGCACCGTGCCGATCGCGTTGGCGACCTCTTCGACCTGCGCCTTGGTCACCTTGGTGTCCACGGGCTTGAAGTTGTACGCGTGCGAGAGCCCGTCCCAGCGTGCGCTCCCCGGGTCGATCGTCGGATCGTTGGGGGCGTTCTGTGCGGACTGCTGTGCCTTCTCGAGCGATTCGTTGAGCCGATGGGCGATCGACTGGCGGTCCGCCTCGTTGATCGCCTCTTCGGAGAGCAGCTTCTCGGTGTACACCTTGAGCACCGAAGGCTTCTTCTTAATTAGATCCGCCATGATCGGCTGGGTGAAGCTCGTCTCGTCCTGCTCGTTGTGCCCATAGCGCCGGTAGCACACGAGATCGATAAACACATCACGCTTGAACTTCTGGCGATACTCCGCAGCGAGCTGCGCCACGGTGACGACGGCCTCGGGATCTTCACCATTGACATGGAAGATCGGGGCATCAATAAACTTGCCGATATCGGTGCAATAGCGCGCCGAGCGGGAGTCCTCGGGCAGCGTTGTAAACCCGATCTGGTTGTTGACCACTACATGGACGGTGCCGCCGGTGGTGTATCCGTCGAGCTGCGAGAAGTTGAGCACCTCCTGCACGATCCCCTGGCCCACGATCGCTGCGTCGCCGTGGAGCAGAATCGGGGTCACTCGCTCGCGTTCTGTATCGCCACGCAGGCGCTGCTTGGCCCGGCATCGCCCCTCGATCACGCCGTTGACGGCTTCGAGGTGGCTCGGGTTGCTCGCCATCGCGACATGAACCATCCGACCGTTGTTGAGCCGCCTGGTGCCCGAGTACCCGCGATGGTATTTCACATCGCCCCCGCCGTCGGCGAAGCCCTCGGACCAGTTGCCCTCAAACTCGGTAAAGATCTGCTCGAGCGTCTTGCCGATCGTGTTGTGGAGCACATTGAGCCGCCCGCGATGGGCCATCCCGATCACGATCTCCTCGGCTCCCAGATCCGAGAACGATTCGATCATGTGATCGAGCATCGGGATCAAGGATTCCGCCCCCTCAAGGCTGAAGCGTTTCTCGCCCGGGTAGCGCCGACCCAAGAACCGCTCGAACGATTCCGAGCGGGTGAGCTGCTCGAGAATGTTTGTTTTCTGAGGCTTCTCAAGCGTGAGCTTGCCGCCGATAGTCTCGTATCGTTCGAGCAGCCACGCACGCTGCTCGATGTCCGCCACATGCATGAACTCAACGCCGATGGTCGAGCAGTAGATCGATTCGAGCCGAGCGATCACATCGCGAAGAGGGATTTGTGCACCAAGCCCCATGCTTGAGCCGTCGACCGTGCGATCGAGATCGGATTCCTTGAGCCCGTGGTACGCGGGTGTGAGCGTGTCCGGACGATCGCGTTCGCGCCCGAACGGATCGATCTGTGCGCACAGATGCCCCTGATCGCGGTACGCGCCGACGAGGTCGTCGACGATCGCTTCAAAGTGCGACGCCTTGCCCGCCGGTCGCCCGCGGGTAGGTGTGACACGGATCTGCCCATCCCCGCCCCCAGTTGCACCTCCGGCACCCGAAAAATCAGGAGCCGATGCCGGCGAGGCGCTCGCTGCTGGCGCCGGCGCGGAGCCATCGCCAAACAGCCGAAGCTCGTCGGCGTGCGCCAGGTCAAAGCCTTGGAAAAACGCACGGACTTCGGGATCGATCGATGAAGGATCAACCGTGTACGCCTTGTACTGCTCTTCGAGGTACTGGGCATTCCACTGGTTAATTGACGGCACATTCGGCTTAGGAACAGAGCTCATAGCACTCCTCAGTCACCCAACAAACATGGCGTTCCTCGCCGCGTTTGCGTGGACTATCGGACGAAAAACCGGGACATCTAGCCCAGCGACAATCGTAGTCCTACTTATCGACCTTTGAGTATCCCAATCCACCAATTCCCGCACCTTTGGGCAGAAGATATCAGACCGCCTAGACAGATCGGTCCAGCACCGGGTCGGGGAGAACCGCTGGTTTATCCGAACCGACCCGAGACATAATGCTCGGTTTCGATCAGCTTGGGGGTCTGGAAGAGCGTCGCGGTCGGGCCGTACTCGACCAGGCGTCCGAGGTACATAAACGCCGTGTAGTCGGAGACACGCGCCGCCTGCTGCATGTTGTGCGTTACGATCAGCACCGTGTAGCGCTCCGAGATCTCGGTGATCAGTTCCTCGATCTTGAGCGTCGCCACCGGGTCGAGCGCCGAGCAGGGCTCGTCGAGCAAGAGCACCTCAGGATCAGCCACAATTGCGCGGGCGATGCAGATCCGCTGCTGCTGCCCGCCAGATAACCCCAAGGCGGACTTCTTGAGCCGATCCTTGACCTCGTCCCAGATCGCCGCGGCCCGCAGGCTCTTCTCGCACGCCTCTTCGAGCACTTCCTTGCGACGCTCGCCGTCGATCCGCAGCGGGTACACCACATTCTCAAAGATCGACATCGGGAACGGGTTGGGCTTCTGGAACACCATCCCGAGGCGCTTACGCAGCGAGATCACATCCACCGACGGGGCGTAGATCGACGAATCGTTGAGCGCGATCCCGCCCTCGACCCGGACGCCATCGACGAGGTCGTTCATCCGGTTGATCGAACGCAGCAGCGTGGACTTGCCACAGCCCGAAGGCCCGATCAACGCCGTGACGGCCCCGCGGGGCACACGCATGGACACATCGTGGATCGCCTTGGTCTCCGAGTACCACAGATTAAACCGCTCGACATCGATCACCGCCGGGGTGTCGAGCACCTCCTGATGGACCGTGGCCTCGGGGACCTCGCCACGCCGGATGGCTTCGATGACCTCGTAGACAGGCTCCTGCGTGCCTCGACTAGGCTCGTAGGCCACCGAGCGGACCACGGGTTTGGAGGGCGCAACGGGTTGTGTTGATTCTGTGTCCATAGTGTTTACCGTGGTGGTCATACCGTTGGGCCCGCCATCTTGGCACGCAGCCTTGATCGTATCATAATCGCCGCCAGATTCAGCCCGAAAACAATGGTTAAAAACAGCAGCGTCGTCGTCCACACCATCGGGCGGGCGGCCTGCGAATCCGGGCTCTGGAAACCCAAGTCAAAGATATGGAACCCGAGGTGCATAAAGCTCTGGTCCGCGTGGATAAACGGGGCACTCGTCGAGATCGGCAGGTCCTGATTGAGCTTCACCGCACCGACAAGCATCAGCGGCGCGACCTCGCCGGCCCCGCGGGCCATCGCCAAGATCGCCCCCGTCAAGATCCCCGGCATCGCACCGGGCAGCACGATCCGACGCATCGTCTGCCATTTGGATGCCCCGCACCCGTAGCTGCCTTCACGCATCGAGTTGGGCACCGCGGCGATCGCCTCTTCGGTCGCCACAATCACCACGGGCAGCGTGAGCAGCGCGAGCGTCAAAGACGCCCAGAGCATCCCGCGAGCCCCAAAGGTCGGCGTGCCGTCCTGCGCTCGTGCCTCGTAGAGCCCGTGGAAGTACGGGATCTTGGTGATCAGCACCACCCCAAGCACAAAGACCACGATCCAGATTAGCCACGACACCCGCTGCATCCAGATATGAAAACCCGTCGCGACCTTGCCCGGATCGGGCTTGCTCCACAGCTTGGCGGCGAATCCGCCCACAAACAACGCCCCGAGGAGCACAAAGATCCCCCACCATGCACCATCGCCGAGCCGAGCATCAAGCGAAGGCCCGGTGTCCACATACCCACCAACGGTGTAGCAGAAGAACCCGAGCCCGAACACGCCATAAACAATACTGGGCACGCCCGCGAGGTTGTTGACCGCGATGCGGATCATGCTGGTGATCAGCCCCTGCTTGGCGTATTCGCGGAGGTACAACGCCGCGATCACACCCATCGGGGTCACGAAGATCGTCAGCAGCAGCGTGAGGATCACGGTCCCGACGATCACCGGGAACACCCCGCCCTCGGTGTTGGCCTCGCGTGGATACGCCGAGAGGTACTCCCACCAACGGGAGAAGAACACGCCGGCCTTGCCGCCCAGCGACAGCTCGTTGGCCCGCACGATCCGCACGACCTGGCTCATGTACATCGGCTCATCGCTGAGCGTCTGCGAGATCGGCGCGAAGTGATTCGTCGTCGGCTCCACCACGACCAAGCGATGCAACGCGTTTTGGGCTTCGATGGCGTGGATCGTCGCCAGCACCCCGTCGTAGGCCTCGAGCAGTTCGGTCTCTTGCTGAGCAACCTCCGCCCGCAGCGTTTCGAGCCCCTGCTCGTCGAGGGCCTTGCCGGTCCACGGGCTGGCGATGAGCATCGTCAGGGCGAGCATGATCGCGCTGATCACGCCCGTCGCCCGGATCAGTTGTCCTTGGCGGGCCTTGGTTGATCCGATCTCGGTGCCCAAGTGGCGGCACCGGACGACCAGCCCGATGCACCCGCACAGCAACACCGCGAACACACCCCAGAGCCCCCAGCCGAGCCGGAAGAGTCCCTCGCCCCCGCGCTGGCTCTGGATCTCCGCCTGGCTGAGCCCGAGCCGGAGCGATTCGATCTTGGCGTTGATCGATCCCAGATCGTTGCTCTTGAGGCGCTCGATCTCGTCGCGGCGCTCCATCGCTTCGTTGAGGAGCCCCGGGTACTGCTTGTACACTGCCTGAGGCCCATCGGCAACCACCCGCTCGTTGCCATCTTCATCGCGCTCAATAATCGACTCGGGGATCCCAAACCACACGCCCCAAGCCTGACGCTCGAGCATCAACGCGTCCTTGGGTGTTTCGATCTGTGCGATCGAATCATCCTCGACCCAGCGAAACGACTCCTGACCGATATCGCGGTTGCCCACGCGGTAGAGCGTCCGCATGGCATCGGTCTCGGCGACGCGTTCGTGCTCGGTCGCGATCCCGAGGATCACCTCGCCGTCGTCGAGCGTCACCCGCTCGATGGGCGCGGGCCAAAAGGTCGTCGAGCCGTTGATCAACACCATCGCAAGCAGTGTCGTGATCATCGTCAGGCACAAGACCAACGCCCCGCCCGTGAGCCAGACCATCGGCTCACCGATCGCGCTGGGCAGTGTTCGTCTGCGGGTGGTCGTGGCCGTCGTGTTGTTGGGCTGCTCGCTCATAGGCCGGCAATCCTCGCTCTGACCACACGCCGGACAAGCTCGGCAAGGGTGTTAATCACAAAGGTCATCACGAAGAGCACTAAACCACAAAGGAACAGCACGCGGTAGTGCGTCTCGTCTTTGGGTGCCTCGGGCAACTCCACGGCGATGTTGGCCGCCAGTGTTCTGAACCCCGAGAAGATATTCCAGTCCATCTCCGGCGTATTCCCCGTCGCCATCAGCACGATCATCGTCTCGCCCACCGCACGCCCGAACCCGATCATGCACGCCGAGAAGATCCCCGACGCCGCCACCGGCATCACGATCCGCACCGCTGTTTGCCATGGTGTTGCCCCCGCGCCCAATGAAGCCGTCCGCAAGGTCATCGGGACCGCCTGGAGCGCGTCCTCAGAAATCGTAAAGATAATCGGAATCACCGCGAAGCCCATAATGATCGCGACGACCAAAGTGTTGCGTGGGCTGAACGATCCAAACACCGAATCACGCGGGTCGTACCCCATCGACTCGGCAAATACCGCCATCATCGACGCGAGCCCAAGGCTCAGCCCCAGCAGCACGACAAACTTGCTCAGCACAACCACGCCGCCATAGAGCGCACTGCGTTCGCTGATCAGCAAATCAATCTTGCGTCGGATCAGCAACGCCTGAGCGATCCAAACGATGATGCACGCCAGCGGGAAGAACACGACCGTCCAGCCCGGGCGTGCCCGTCCGTATTCGTCGTTGAGCCAGCGGGCCAGATTCCCCGTCTCGAGCCCGACTTCGTTGAGCGCCTGAGAATGATCTCCGCCCTCGATCGGCTCGACGACCACGCCGTAGTCCACGCCCATCCCGATCGCACGCAGCCTGCGCACAGTCCGCGTGTTGTAGCTCGCATCGCCCGACCAGCTCGGGAGCCGATCGCTGGGCACATCCTCGATCGCGCCCGCGAGCATCGCACCATCGAAGGCGTCGGGCGCAAACCAAGACTTGACCACCAGCGGCCCGATGTACATGCTCGCACCCGCACCGACCAAGGCCGCAAGCCCGACGAGCATCAGATGATGCCCGGAGCGTGTCCGCAAGCGATACGAGAGCGGGATCAGCTGCCACAAATGCGCAGCCGTCAGGATCATCAGCGGGAACACCACCAGCCCCATCACGAAGGTCGACAGATGAGCCGCCACAAACGGGGCCACCACCATCGCCGCGATGAACCCGAGCACCACCGAGGGCAGCGAGGCCATCAGCTCCACCGTTGGCTTGACCTTTCGGCGCACACGCTTGGAGATAAACTCGCTTGAATACACGGCCGCGAACACCGCGATAGGAATCGCGAACAGCATCGCAAAGACCGTCGCCTTGAGCGTCCCAAAGATCAACGGCATCAAACTCAGCTTGATCTCCGAAGCATCGTCGCCCGACGAAGACTGATACACATACTCGGGCTCTTCGACACCCTCATAGTGCACCCGCCCGAACAACGCATTCACGCTGAACTCCGGGTAGCCCGGCTCGATCTCATGGAATGCGTATGATCCGTCTTGGCCCATGACCGCCACGCCGTTGTTCTTGGGAGCGATCGCCACCAGCGTCGGGTTGTCCACCCCGCTCTTGAAACGAGCGATAAGCTTCTCGCTGGTCATGTGGATCAGCTCGACCACGCCATCGCTGTGGAGCACGGCGATCGAGCGATCCCGATCGCTCGGCGTCATCGCCACCACCGGCCCGTGGGTCGAGGTGATCTTGTGCGAACGCACCAGCATCATCTCATCAGCGGTCGAGCCGGTTTTATCTTTCGCAACATGGAACGACCAGATCGAGCCGTTCTCGAACCCGAAGAGCATCGTCTGACCGCCAAGGAGCATGTTGGCGGTGGTGATCTGGTGATGGTCTTCGCCGATCTGGATCGTTTCGATGAGCTCGAAGCCGCCGCGACCGATCCGGGCGTAGCGCTCGCACCGACCGTCCTTCCAGACGCAGATCACATGGTCGCCGTCGGCGGTCACCTCGAACCAGTCGGGCAGTGAAGATGTATCCTTGAGCGTAAACGACTGGGTCTTGAGCTTGAGTGTCGGCTTGCCGCCACCGAGCGGGCGGATGGTGCGGACGGTGTTGACCAAAGCCGTGCCGTCTTCTCGCAGGGCGGCCATGATCATCTTCCCGGTCGGGTCTCTCCGATAATCGATCGCGACGACCGGGCCGCTGCCTTCTTTGAGCTCGATCGCATCGCCGAAGTCACTCACGAGCTCGACCTGTCGCCCACGCCCGGGCTCAAGATGCTCGATGTATCCCCACGGGGCGGGCTCGATGACCCGTTCGTACTCGCCTTCCCCGTGATGACCACCGGCATGGGTATCGACATGCCCACCGACATGCCCATCAACAGGCTCGCCGGCTTGTTGACCGTCTTGGCCCTCAATCGCAATCGGCTCAGAGGCATACTCGAACGATCCGAGCTGGACACTCCCATCCGCGTACCCGACCGCGACCACATCGCCATCGCGGGCGAAGCTCATGGCTGTGGGCTTGGCCTCTTTGTCAGCAACCGAACGCACGCCGTCGCTGAGCCCGGTCTCGAGCATCATCGCGGAGTATTCCAGCCCCTCACCGATCACGGCCATGTGCTGGGTGTAGGGATCGATCATGATCCGCGCCGAGTCGGTCAACGCGGTTGTTTGCCCGGTGATCTCCTCGCCGACCTGCCCGCGGGCGAACAGCGGGAGCACCACCCAGACCAGATACAGGCAGATGCCCAGCACGGCCGCGAGCACCAGAAACCCGCCGGTCGTGACCACGAACTCGGCCAACGAGTCCATCGCGTGGAGCCGGCGCGACGCGTTGCTGCGGGTTTTCGAGTCCGATGTTGCCATGGTGTTCGATTCGCGGGGATGAATTCGTTCTTGAAATGAGCAGGCGGGCTCTCGCCCGCCGGCTCAGTATAGAGATTGATTGGATGCTGTGGTTCAACCCGACTTAAAAATCGGCTTCGATCTTGAGCTTCTCGAGATCTTCACGAGCGACCGAGGTCGGCACGGGGAAGTATCCGTCCTTGGCAACCACTTCTTGGCCCTGCTTGGAGAAGATCAGCTTGATGAACTCTGCACGCAGAGGATCAGTGATCCCGACGGCTGGGTCAGCGTTCACATACAGGTAGAGGAAGCGTGCGATGGGGTATTCGCCCGAGAGCGCATTTTCTGCGTTGGCATCGAATGCCTCGTCGCCAGTTTCCTGGGACACGGCCAAAGCCTTGACACCAGCGGTCTTGTAGCCAAGGCCCGAGTAGCCGATACCGAACTTATCGCCGGTCACGCCCTGGACCACGGCCGATGAACCGGGCTGCTCCTTGACGGATGCCTTGAAGTCGTTGCCCTGAAGCCCAACCTTCTTGAAGTACCCGTAGGTGCCCGAAGCCGAGTTGCGCCCGTAGATGTTGATCTTGCGGGTGCGGTAGGCACGATCGGTCACGCCCAGGTCGCCCCAGGTCATGTCTTCGCCGGTCACCGAGAACACTTCAGTGATCTGATCGATGCTGATCTCGTCGAGCGGGCAGTCCTTGTGGACATACACAGCCAGCGCGTCGATGCCGGTACGCAACGCGGTCGGGGCGTACCCGAACTCGGCTTCGAACTTGTCCATCTCCGATGACTTCATCGCCCGGCTCATCGGGCCGAAGTTCGACTGGCCCTCGATGAGTGCCGGCGGAGCAGTGGACGAGCCCTTGCCCTCGACCGAGGTCTTCACGGATGGGTAGAACTTGCTGTACTCTTCGCCCCAGAGGGTCATGAGGTTGTTCATGGTGTCGGAGCCGATGCTCACGATGGTGCCCGACACGCCGCTGGTGGACTTGTAGATCGGCAGCTCGTCGCCGAGCTGGTTTTCAGTCTGGTCTGCAACCCCCATCGCGATCATCGGCACCATGGCCACCGCTGCAAGGGTCGAAACGATTCTCTTTCCGGTCATCTGATCAAACACTTTGTTCAACATGGCTTTCTCCTATGTGAGATTGGTAGAGGTCATTCCCTCAACTACAAGACAACTGTCTCACGCCCACGCCCCGATTGCGAGCCTGTGAATATGAAGGTATTGTAAAGACCCCGCAAAATGTACACAAAAACGCCCGCAGGCGTGCTGTAGCAACACCTTACGGGCGATTAGCAATAGCCCACAATGCGGGCGATTTTCGAGATTATTCGCCCAAAAGCTCATCGACCTTGGCGATCAGCGCCGGATCCTCGGGCGCAGTCCGTGATGGGAAGCGGGCGACGACCTGTCCTTGGCGGTTGACGAGGAACTTGGCGAAGTTCCATTCGGGCTCGCCGCCGATGGGTTCGGGCTGCTCGGCGAGCTGCTGATAGAGCGGATGGACCCCCTCGCCCTTGACGACGATCTTGGCCGCCATCGGGAAGGTGACATCGAACTTGGTGCTGCAGAACTGGGCGATCTCTTCGTTGCTACCGGGCTCCTGGGCCCCGAACTCGTTGGCCGGGAACCCAATAATGACCAACCCATCGTCCTTATGCTCCCGATAAAGGGCCTCGAGCCCTTCATACTGCGGGGTCAAGCCGCACGCGCTGGCGACATTGACCAGCATCACGACCTGCCCGCGGTACGCCTCGAGCGATTGGGACTGGCCGTCGATCATGTTGATTTCGTATCCGAGAACATCGTTTGCGGGCATTGTGGTCTCCTGCGCGGTTTGAGCCGGTGTGGAGCACGCCGAAACGAGCGATGCAAGCCCCAACCCAACGATCAAACCGGCGATTTTCATAAAACTGTTCATGTTCATTCCTGTTCCTTCCAAGCGAGAACCGAGCCGGCAACTCTACGCGTAGAATCACCCAGCACCATGTCCAATCCCCATCCCCCACAAGTTATTCGACGGATCGTCCGGTTCTGCATCAACCCCGACGGCTCAACGCTCGGCGACAACTCCTACGCCGGCAAACCCAGCATGGCCGGACTCGGGCGCTACTACGAGCTGACGCTGAGCGTCCGCGGGCACCCAGACCCCCAAACCGGGTACCTGATCGGGATTCAGGAGATCGATGCCCTCGTGCGCACGCATCTGGTGCCAGTCATCGCTGATCAGATCCGCGACGATGCGACCATCGACCCCGGGCGGGTGCTCGATAGGCTCTGGGCGATCGCTGAGCCCAAGATCAAACACGAGCTCTTTGCCATCCGCTGGCAGCTCACCCCATACCATAGTGTCGAGATGACCAACGCCATGCAACAATCATCTGATCACGCCGGGTCTGTACTCGTCCGCCAACGCTTCGATTTCGCGGCGGCCCACCGCCTGCACGCCCCGCACTTATCCGACGCTGAGAACGCACAGTTCTTCGGCAAGTGCAACAACCTCAACGGGCACGGGCACAACTACCAGCTCGAACCCTGCGTCCGTGTCCCGATCGCATTACTCGACAGGAGCCACTATCAAATCGAGATCCAGCAGATGGTCAACAGCGTGCTGCTCGATACCCTCGATCACAAGTTCCTCAACCAAGATTGCCCCTGGTTCGATCAATCCAAGGGCGGCGTGATCCCTTCCGTCGAGAACATCGCCAAGGTCTGCTACGAGCAGCTCGCCCCAAGCATCGCCCAGATCGCTCAAGGCATCGAGCTGGTCTCGATGAGCGCGTGGGAAACCGAAAAAACTTCCAGCACTTACCCCGGCTGATCACTCGGCTGGGCGCATCGCCCCGCTTGCCCGCCAACAATACCCACCGTGAGTGACCCCGAGCGCATCCTGATCATCCGCCCCAGCGCCCTGGGCGATGTTTGCCGATCCGTGTGCGTCCTCGCCGCCCTCAAAGCACGCTTCCCCGATGCCCAGATCGATTGGCTGGTCCAGCAGGGCTTCGAGCAAGCGATCCTCCACCACCCGGCGCTCAACAACGCCATCCTCTTCGATCGCAAAGCCTTCGGCAAGCAGTGCAAGAAGGGCAAGTTCGGACCCGTGCTCAAATGGCTCCGTCAGCTCAAAGCGACCAAGTACGACATGGTCCTCGATGCCCAGGGGCTCGCCCGCTCGGGCTTCTTTTGCTGGAAGACCCGCGCCCCGGTTCGGGTCGGCTATCGCGACGCCCAAGAGAACGCGTGGATCTTCCTCAACAAGCGCGTCGAGGCTCCTCGCTCATTGCACACCGTCGATCGGATGTTGAAGCTCCCCCAAGCCGTCGGCGCGGACATCTCCAAGCCCGATCTCCGCCTGTATGCCGGCGACGACGAGCTCTCGCAGGTCATCATCGAGTACCCCGAGCGCTACGCCGTGATCGCCCCGACCTCGCGATGGGCGGGCAAGTGCTGGTCCATCGAACGCTTCACCGAGCTCACCCAACGCCTGATCACCCGCCCAGAGATCGACCGCATCATCGTCGTGGGCGGCCCGGGCGAACGCCTGAGCTGCGCCCCGCTTCTCGAACTCGCCGAGGATCATCCGTACATCACCGATCGGGTCGGGTCCACGAGCATCTCGCAGCTCATGGCGATCATCTCGCGTGCCCAGCTTGTCGTCGCCAACGACTCGGCGGCTATCCACATGGCCGTGGGCTTTGATCGCAAGCTCGTCGCGCTCCTCGGCCCGACCGAGCCCTCGCTGGTCGGTCCGTACAAGCACGATCACGATGTGATCCGCCATACGAACCCCAAAGACGACTTCCACTTCCGCGATCACTCCAGCGTGGCGATGATGGACCGGATCACCGTCGACGAGGTGTTCGACGCGTGCGTCGAGCGCTTGGGCAGCTGATCTAGACAAAAACTCGACATAAAAAAACCGGCCGCAAGCGCAGCCGGTTCTGTGATTCGATTTCGGACCGATCAGGCCGTCGCGCCCGCGTGGGTGTGGGCGAAGTCCTTCATGAATGCAACCAGTGCTTCGCAGCCCGCTTTCGGGAAGGCGTTGTAGATGCTGGCTCGCATGCCGCCGATGGCGCGGTGGCCAGCGAGTGTAGTCAGCCCCTTGGCGTCGGCCTGCTCGATGAACAGCGTGTCGAGCTCGGGCGTTGGGCACTTGAAGGTGATGTTCATGTCCGAGCGGTCTTCCTTCTCTGCATGAGGGACAAAGAAGTCCTGCGAGTCGATGAAGTCATAGATAATCGCGGCTTTCTCGCGGTTCATCGTTTCCATCGCTTCCAAGCCGCCCTCGGCCTGGATCCACTTGAAGACCTGGCCCATCAGGTACACACCGAAGGTCGGCGGCGTGTTGTAGCGGCCTTCCTTCTTGGCGATCAAGCCGTACTGCATCATCTTTGGAAGCTCGCGGACCGGGTTCTCGATCAGGCTCTTCTTGGCGATCAGCAGCGTCACGCCAGCAGGGCCGAGGTTCTTCTGAGCGCCCGCATACACGAGCCCGTAGTCCGCGAAGTTCATCGGACGCGAGTAGATGTTGCTCGACATGTCCGCGACCAGGAACGCATCGCCGGGGGCTTGTGGGTTCTGCTTGAACTCGGTGCCCATGATCGTGTTGTTGGAGGTGAACTGGACATACGCGGGGTTGTCCGAGTACTTCACCTGATCGCCCTTGGGGATGTAGCTGTAGGTGGTGTCCTCCGACGAGCCGCAGATGTGAACCTTGCCGTAGTGATGGACCTCGTTGATCGAGTCGTTGGCCCACTTGCCGGTCTGGAAGTAGTCGGCGGTGCGTCCCTCGGGGAGGAAGTTGGCCGGGACCATGTAGCACTGGGAGGTCGCCCCGCCCTGCATCCAGAAGATCGCCATATCGTCGGGGATGTTCCCGACCGCCCGGCAATCTGCTTCGGTCTCGGCGGTGATCCGATCGAAGTATTTGTTGCGGTGCGAATGCTCCAAGACCCCGATCCCGGAATCGTAAATATTCCAGATGTCCTTCTGGGCCTGCTTGAGCACGGATTCGGGCAGGCACGCCGGCCCGGCGGAGAAGTTGTACACTCGATCACTCATCACATTACTCCCTACATCATGCGTGATTGCACACGCTTTCTTGTTCAATACGCTGTTCGATTATGCGTTGGCCATTATGCGTTAGCCATATCTGGGGCGAAGTCTTTGAGCTGCTCCCCGTTGACGATATGCTTGGGTGTTCCGGTTTCTTGGTAGGCCTCGACGATGCGGACCATCTCCTGAGCCACGGCTACCTGCGCCTGGTCCGTCGATGCCCCGATGTGGTGCGTCAGCGACACGCCGGGTAGCTTGGCGAGTTCCGGGCTCCAGTCGATGTCCTTCGACGATGGCTGGTCGTGGTACACATCGAGCCCCACCCGGATGCCCTTGGTCTTGACGGCGTTGATGAGCTCTTGTTCGTTGACGATCTCGCCGCGTGAGGTGTTGATAAAGTACGCCCCGTCCTTCATGGCCGCGAAGAATCCCGGGCCGCAGAGATCAATCGTGTCCTTGGTGGCCGCGACATGGACCGAGACCACATCGACCTGCCCGAGGGCTTCGGTCAAGGCTTCACGCGTGTACGGGATCAGCTTGATGCCCAGCGCCCGGGCGGTGTCTTTGCCCAGCGAGCGTGACTGAGCCGAGACCTTCATCCCAAAGGCCTGCGCCCGGGTGATGACTTCCGTCCCGATCGAGCCCATGCCCACGACGAGCAGCGAGCGACCCTTGAGCCCCAGGGCCTTGGAGTATTTCTTCTTGTTCCAGTGGCCACCAACGAGCTCGTTGGTCTGCTCGCCGATCTTGCGATCGAGGTTGATCATGTGCCCGATCGCCAGTTCGGCGACCGCCACGGCGTTCATCCCCGGGCAGTTGCACACCGCGACTCCGCGAGCACCAGCAGCTGCACAATCGATATTGTCGTAGCCCGCGCCGCCGCGGATAATCAGTTTGAGGGTATCGCACGATTCGATGACCGAAGCGGGCACTTTGGTCGAGCGGACCGCCAGCACCTGTGCGCCGCTGGCTGCGAGTGCTGCGGGCAGGGTTTCGGGCCCGAGATCGGCGTCCACGATGACTTTGCACCCAAGCTCCTTGAGCCCCTCGATGCCCTCATCGTCGAACTTATCTGCCACCAATACGCATAGATTCTGTGTGCTCATCATGGTCTCCCGACGGGCGAATCCCGTCTCTCTTGGAAGTCTATCACCATGAATGCCAAAAATCGGGCGGATCAGGGGCTCGTTTGCCCGGTTCTGATCTCGGAGCCCCCGAAATCAATCCCGCGCAGCCCCCCACGCGTCCAGCGGTAGTACCCCGGATAGAACACATACGGGCGCACCCCGACCTCGCGGATCATCGTGGGCTCGGGATCGCTGGGATCACTCGGCTTGAACCCGACATTGGCGTCGCGCGTCGCCCGGACCGAAACCGATCCGTCGAACATCATGATCGGCTGCTTGGTATCAGGCTTGAAATACACCGTGTCTTCTTCCTCGGCGAAGTGTCGATCGTAGGTATCGAACATGTACGCCTTGCTCGATGGGTACGACACCTGCGTGAACCGACGCGAGACGACATAGTTGGCACCCCGTCGGAAAGTCGTCCACGCATCGCCGTCCTGAAAGATCGGCTCGGTCCCGCCGCGCGGCTGATCAACCGAGTTCACCTGCACAACCGTCTCATACGAGCTCTCGTACTTGCGATACAGTGTCCGCAGGTCGAACTCAGCAACCGGCGTCTCGGCCCGCTCGACCTGCTGGGCGTCCTCGGGGCAGGCCGCGACGGGTTCCTCCGGGTTCCCGCTCAGATAATCGAGATAGAGCAGGTGCGTGTACCACAGGTTCGAGAACCAGTTGCCCTGCTGGTTCCGCTGCAGGTTCGGGATGCCTGTTCGATCACGGACGATCGAGATCGCCTGATAGCCCACGGCAATACTGTCATTGGAAGCTGTACGGAGATCGGAATAGCCTGTTTTATAGTTGCCTGGCTTCCAGCTGAACCCTGGGATCACATCGCGGTTGGTCCCGCCGTACCCGGCCGCCGCAACGCCCATCTGTCGCATGTTCGATTGGCACATCAGCGTCCGCGCAGACCGACGAGCCCCCGACAACGCCGGGAGCAAGAGCCCGATCAGCAGCGCGATGATCGCGATCACGACGAGCAGCTCGATGAGCGTAAAGCCTTCTGCACGGGCTCGCTGAGCGCTCTTCTTTGATTGGCCGCGTGCTCTACTCATCCATCTCCATACTTCTCCCAACACACCCACTCTACCAGATTATTCAGATCTTCATAGCCCCGATTGCTCGATACCCGCCAGCACGGCGTAGCCCAGCGCCGCGACGACGATCACCAGCGACACACCGATCGCGATCCAGGCGCGTCTGCGCTCGCTCGCCCATGCGGCTTTCCATCGCCGGGCGAGCTGGGCCGCCTCGATCGCTTGCTTGTTGCCCGCGCCTGACGAGATCCGATCGCTGATCGGCTCACCCGCAGGAACCTCCGATGCGACGGCCACCGACTGCACGCCGGCCTTTCCCAGCTGGCCCGATTGGCTCGACTGATGTGCCGGCTCGGCCTGCAACGCGAGGACTTCGGGCAAGCCCTGGCCGGGCAATGGACGCGAGGGCCCGAGCCCCAGATGCTGGCGATCGCGTTCGATGGTGAACGCCGCGTGGCAGCTCGGGCACGAGAACGCGTCGGGCTTGACCTCGTGCTGGCAGCTGTGGCACACCCCAAGCAGCTGCGACACCCCCGGCGTGTGGCGGGCGAGCGTCCAGAACTGGCGCGTGGACGGCCCGCGCAGTACGGTGTCCTGGGTAATTTTCTGTTGCTCGATGAGCCGAACGATGGTCTGGTAGGTGCAGCCCGGGCGGAACGGCTGGCGATCGTCGCGGATCGACCACGCGCCCATCTGGTTCTGCGTCGCCTGTCGGCTCAACGGATCGAATCGCCCCTGGCACCCGCTGCACCGCCCAGAATCGGGGGTGATGATGCCGCAGTATGGGCAGACGAGCGATCGCAGCGCGGGCTTGGGCGGCTGCCCGGCGATCGACCGAGCCTCAGCCATCACTGAGGCGCGGACCGATCCATCGGGTTGCCCCTGCTGTGTTTGTTCAAGCTCACCTATGCCCGCCATGCACACTCCTTGCTGCGCTCACCCGTATCATACAAACCAATACGCAAGAACCCGCCCGCCGGTTGACCCGCCCCCCAAACGATGCTCAGATCCCCCATGCCTTACCCAACCCACCATCGGCTCAACCCTCTGCCGACATCCATACTCGCAGTGCTCGTCTGGGTTGCAGCAGTGGTGCTCAGCGGGTGCGCTGATCAACCCAGATCCCGATCCGCATCGCCAAATTCGCCAAGCTCGGGCATCGTCGCCCTGATCGCCGGCGAGCCCATCCGGGCCGATCGGCTCCAGCGAGACCTCATCGAACGATCCGGGGCGTGGGCGCTGAGCGATCTGATCCTTGACGAGCTGCTCGATCGGGAGTTGGACGCGCGAGGGCTGAACATCACCCAGGCAGACATCGAAGCCGAGGAAGCCCGCTTTGTGCGCTCGGGCGCGGGCGAAGCGGACGGCGTTTCGCCGTATGTACTCCTCAATCGCATCCGCGCCACCAACGGGCTGGGGGCGGATCGCTACCCGCGGCTGCTCCGCAGGACCGCGATTCTGCGCATATTGGTGGCGATGGAAGCAGTACCGAGCGAGCAAGAATACGAACTCGCCCAAGCGATCGCGTTCGGCCCTCAGTACCGCGTTCGGCTCTTTGTCAGCCCCGATCGCTCAGCCGCGACCGCGCTGCGCAATGAGGTGCTCGCTGCCCAGTCGAGCACTCCAAACAGTGCACGCTGGATCTTCGCCGACGCGTGCACCGTCGGCTCCGTCCATCCATCGAGCGCCCGCGGCGGGCTCATCGAACGCATCAGCCCTGACGACCCGGCCTACCCGCCCGTGCTCAGCCAAGCGGTCCGGGATACTCCAGCGATGGGCATCTCCCCGGTGCTCGCGGGCGATTCTGGGTTTATGCTCGCGATGGTGGAGTCCATCACGCCGGCGGTCGAGCCTACTCCAGAACAGATGAAATCTGTACGCGACCAGCTCACGCTTCGGAAAGAACAAGCCGCGATGGAACGACTTGCGAATCAATTGATCCGAGAATCCGAGATCATCGTCATGGATCGAGCGCTCAACAAGGCATGGAACGATGCGCGCACAACGGAGGATATACGCCCTTGAGCAATCCGGGTCACATCACGCGTTGGTATCGCGGCGCGGGCTATGCGGCGATCTGGCCGGCGTGCTATGCGCTCGGGGTGCTGGTGCTGTGTGCTCATCTGCTTGAGGATGCGTTCCCGTCGCCGATGGTTATTGTGTATGTCCTTGTGTGTGCGCACAGTTGCTATCTGTTTGATCGTGTCAAGCTTTCGGACAGCCGACAAGACCCGGCCGATGCGATCGCGTTACCCGATCGGGCGTCGCTGTTTGCTCAGCGATCGAGGAGTATCCGTAGCGTGGTCTTCATCGAAGCGATCGCCGCGACGGTGCTGGGGTACTTGATTTTCCCGCTGCTCGCATTGATCCCGATCGCGGCGTTGGGTGTCGTGCACCTGTACGCCGGGCGCGGGGCAACGCCGGGCGATCCGAGGCTCAAAGATCTGCCGGGGCTCAAGGCGTTCATCATTGCCTCCGGGCTTCTGTCCTTGAGTATCGCGATCCTGTGGTCGGCGGATCACCAGATGCTCAGCGATCTGCATCTGGGCGATGCGCTCGGGCTGGCCGGGGTCTGGCTGGTGGTCTCGGGCGATGCAGCCCTGTGCGATGTGGACGACATCCAGGCCGACTCGATCTATCGCACGCAGAGCATGGCGGTGCTGCTGGGGGCTCGATCGGCGTGGCGGATCGCGCTGGCGTTGATTAGCGCGGGGGCCGCGTTGATGGCTTTCGGGCACCCGGAGCTCGTGTGGCTCGGGGTCGCGCTGGTACTGAGCACCATCCTGACCATGCGCAATACCAACCATCGGGACTTTGTCGATGCCCGCTTGCTGGCGCTGGTGCTGTTCTTTGTGTACGCAGCCGAACTGCTTTAGCGTGCGATCTCGATGGCTCGGGTCTCGCGTAGAACGGTGACCTTGATCTCACCGGGGAAGGTCATCTCGTTGGAGACTTTCTTGGCGATCTCGTGGGCGATCAGGAAGGCTTCGTCGTCGGTGACGCGATCGGCGTTGATCATCACACGCACCTCACGCCCGGCCTGCACGGCGTAGGCCTCGGTGACGCCCGGCTGTGACAGGGCGATATCCTGCAGATCGTTGAGGCGCTGGATGTAGCGTTCCATCGATTCACGACGAGCACCCGGGCGAGCCGCGCTCACCGCGTCAGCCGCCATAATAATCGGTGTGTACCAAGTGGTCGCGGGCATGTCGGCGTGGTGGGCACCGATGGCGTTGAGGACTTCTTCGTCCTTCTCGCCGTACTGGCGGGCGAAGTCCATCCCGATCTTGGGGTGACCGCCCTCCATCTCATGGTCCATGGCCTTACCAATATCGTGTAAGAACCCGCATCTGCGCGCCAGGCGTCCGTCGAGCCCGAGCTGGTCGGCGATGATCTGCGAGAGGTACGCGACCTCGATCGAGTGGTTGAGGACATTCTGGCCGTAGCTTGTGCGGAAGGTCAGCCGCCCCATCGCTTCGATGACCTTGGGGTGCAGCCCCTTGAGCCCGAGCTCAACAGCCGCGTCCTTACCAGCCTTGACGATCTTCTCTTGGACCTCGGACTTGACCTTGTCAACGACTTCTTCGATCCGTGTCGGGTGCATGCGACCGTCGGTGACGAGGGTCTCGAGCGAGCGCACAGCAATGGTCTGGCGGACTTTATCAAAGCACGAGACGACGATCACGCCCGGGGTGTCGTCGACGATGATGTCCGCCCCGGTGGCTTTTTCGATCGCCCGGATATTGCGCCCCTCGCGCCCGATGATCCTGCCCTTCATGTCATCAGAAGGGATCGCGACGGTGCGGACGGTGGACTCCGAAGAGTGCTCGTTGGCGTAGCGTTGGATGGCGTTGATGAGGATCTCTTTGGCCTCGTCCTTGGCTCCGTCCTCGGCTTCTTCGACGATCTTGCGGGTCACGCGCCCCATCTCTGAGCGGGACTGCTCCGAGACCCGTTCGAGCAGCAGCTCCTTGGCTTGGTTGCGATCGATCTGGGCGACGCGTTCGAGCTCTCGCCCTTGCTTTTCGATCAGCTCGTCGATCTCCTGCTCGCGCTCGCGGAGGGCTTCCTTGCGGGCGTCGAGCTTGTCGCGTCGGTCCATGACGGCCTGCTCACGCTCGGCGAGCATGTCTTCCTTGCGATCGAGGTTGTCCTCGCGCTTGGCGATGCGCCGGTCGTTCTCACGCTGCTCGTTGCGGGCGGTCTCGAGCTCGGAATCGACAGCTTCTTTGCGTTCGAGGGCCTTGCGCTCGGCTTCGAGGATAATTTTTTCGGCGGCCGTGGCGGCTTCTTCCTTGGCACGCGAGGCGAGTTGGTCGGCCTCGTTGCGGAGGCGATCGATCTTCTTGCCCCCGAGCACGCCGGCGAGCACCACACCGAGCCCGAGCCCGACGATCAATGCGATGACCCCGACGACGAGGATCATCACTGAGTTGTTGGATTGAGCTTGAGCGAGCGTGAGGCTTGCAAACGGTGACGCCTCAACGAGTTGCGGCAGAACATGAGCATCCATAGGCGGATCCCTGGTAGACCATGGCGTCTGGGTTGACGCATGATCCTCAAAAAACCAGTCTACGGTCGCGGGCAGGACCTTGGAGATCCGGGGTTCACGAGGGTGCCTTGGGGGTACCTCGTGGGTGTCTTGTCAGCGAGCGCAGAACCTGCAGGTCGGGCTCGGAGGGTCAGAATCGGGAGGGATCAAAGAACAGATGATTCAAAAGTTGAACAACGAGTGTGCAAACGATGACGCTTTGAGCCGATAAAACTGCCAGACACCCGCTTTGTGAACGCTTACGCTTCAGTAGGACGGGCGGATAAGTGTGTGTCTCTGTCAGGTCGGCCCCCCGATCTGACAGACGAATAGGGTATCTTAGCATCACTTTGGGCGAGATACGAGAACTTATGAGTAGTCAATTCGTATGATTGATGCTCAGACCGAACCGAAATAGACTGTGCTGGGTGGATTCACCCCGGCCCAGACGACAAAGTTGCCACCAGACCCTGCTACTCGAACGATCGCAGATTCGACAAGGAACGCACACCATGCACCGATCCAAGACCCTGATCCCACTGCTCGCCCTCCTGACCATCGGAACCGTCGCGGTGCCCGGCTGCAAGCGTATGGGCGGGATCCGGGCCAGGATGGCCGCCAATGAGCTCGCCCACCAGGTGCCCATCGAGGGCGACCCCATCACCGTGGGTCGGCTCAACGCGATTATCATCGATAACCCCTACGGCAAGGTCAAGGTGTACGCCAAGCCATCACACGAAGAAGCCCATATCTACTTCCGCGTGGATCAGGAACGCCGACTCCGCTTCCGAGCGGCACGCCAGGGGTTCGACTTTGATCCTACGGGCGACTACTTCAGCGCGACCCACACGAACACGGGCGAGCTGAGCACCCTGACCGTCGGCCCGACCGATCTGACCATCGAGGGCTACCGCCCGCCGGTCGATCTCACTATCTACATCCCACAATGTGACGGCGTCGAAGTCCGCAACGCGGGCGGCAAGGTCGTCATCGTTGGGGTCACCGGCGTGATCAATGTCGAATCAGGAACCAGCGTACGCGAGGGCGGGCACATCGAGATCCGCACCGATCGTGATCAGATCGAATCGATCCACGCGACGACCAACAACGGGCATGTGACCCTCGTCACTGGTCCAGACTCGGCGGGCACCATCGAGCTCATCGCCCCGCGCGGCAAGACCTCGTTCAACTCGCGCTACGGGATCGTGGATCACTCGATGCCTTCGAAGGGCCACTGGACCGGGATCTGGAATGATGGCACCAACGAGATCAGGCTTCAGGCCGAAGACGGCGACGCGACCGTGATGGTCGTCGAAGACCCCGTCATGTTCTCGTCGGGCAAGACCGGCGGGCTGTTCTAAGCGAACCGAGCCCACCGCGACGAGCCATCGAAACGAATCAAAGAAAACGCCTCCGTTTGGAGGCGTTTTTCATTGGACGATTGCATTGGCTGGCTTATGCCGCTTTTTTGTGCTCTGACTGGAACGAGCTGATGTACCGGGCGATTTGCTTGATGATAAAGCCCTTGTGGGCGTTGTTGATTCCAAACTCGAAGGCCATGCCCGCGTAGGTATCTTGCATCGCGTCGAGGTGCGTGTGCACGAGCTTGGCGCTGAGCACAATCGGGGCGGGGATTGTCGGGCGCAGGTCCAGACGCATCCAGAAGAGCTTGCCCGAATCGATGTTCTGGCGGGATTCGTTGGGGATGACGAGCCCGACGCCGCCGCCGCCGATGTTGGCCAGGCGTGCTTCGAACATCGGTCCCACGGTGGGCAAGGACATCGGATCGTTGCTGAGCGCGTCATCGCTGAGCGCGGGCTTGCCCTTGGCGTTCATCTCTTCGATCTGCACGCGGTTGGCGACCTCGACGGGGACGGCGCTGAGCGGGTCGATGAGCTTCCAGCAGTCGACCTTGGGCAGGTCGATGTGGGCAATGGAGGTGCGATCCGCGCTGCGGCGCATGCAGCGGACGACCTTCTCGGGCATCGCAATGCGCAGGGCCGGGAAGGTGCCGGCGCGGGTTTCGTTGAGTGTCGTGCCCAGCACGCGGGTGTTGAACATCCATTTGTTCTGCCCCACGGCCATGATGCCGACGAGTTCGGAGCCCTCGTTGATTTTGAAGGACTGGCCCATCGCGCCGGGCTGCTCGATCAGGATCTCTGTCTCGCTGAGTTTGAGCACGCGGACACGCCAGACGAGGTCCTTGGCGCCTTCGTGGTTGCCCTCGCGGTTGATGGCGAACTCGAGCCCGCCGCCGCGTTCGTAGATTTTCTGGAGGGACTGACGCCATTTGTCTGTTCTTGAGCGGTTTGCGGGCACGGCGGATCCTTTCGCGCTGTGTCTCGTCGCGAAAACGACGATGGGTTCTCTTTAATTCCACCTGTGCATCGGGCGATGGGGATGATCGCTCAAGGGACGAGCTGAACCCGGACGCATCCGGGGTTTTCACCCGTTGCTTTGTGCGATCTGGAAGTGGTCTTGACGGACAGATTGACGATTCTCGGACCGTTGGACACCCGGATCGGGTGGTTGATTCGCCGCGGCGGGCAATCGAAGAATCAGGCGATGGGCTTTGGCTTGAGCCGAAGACTTGTTTCGAGCGTGAGGGCGTGCCCGGGCTCGACCGGCGCATGGTCGCCGGCGAAGCGGTGGAGGTAGAGCAGCCGAGACACTTCGATGATCGCATCGCGCTCGGGCTGGGCGATGGATAAGAGCCGATCGTGGTGCTCGTCGACATGGCGGCGCAACGGCTTCCACTCGGGTTTGGGGATATCGAGCCGCTCGAGCTTGCGGTGGAGCAGCTGCTCGAGCTTGGAGTAGCGTGGATCGCCGATCGGGGTGTGCCCTTTGCGGAGCTTGAGCCGCAGGCTATCGATCCACGCGAGCACCTGTTCCCACACGCCCGAGACAATCTGCTTGTAGCGCAGCCCAAAGAGCCCCAGGAGCATCGAAGCGCAGAACACGATCGCCCCGATGACCGCCGCCCGCCCGACGAGTTTGCCACGACCCGCGGCCAGTCTGTCCATGAGCGAATCGCTGATCTTGGAGATCCCCAGGTCCGGGTTCGATTCGCCCATGATGTTCTGGCGGGTCCGCGCATCGTACCCGACAACGCCCTTGACCCAGAGCGTCTCGATGGACTCGTACACCTTGGCGATCGATCGCCAGATATTGGGCTCGGGAACATGGATCGCCTGGAAGTCATCGACCGGTGTGCCGTCGTAGGTGCGCCAGTGCCCAGGGGCGATCTCGGATTCGACCCAGGCATGGGCGTTGCTCTGGCGGACGATGTACTGCCCGCTCACATCATTATAATCAGACACCACATACCCGGTGATGACCCGGGTAGGCACACCGACGGAGCGGGCCATGAGCGTGAGGGCCGAGGCGTAGTACTCGCAGTGGCCCATCCCGCGTTCGAAGAGGAACCATTCGGTCGCGTCCTTGCCGGGGGGGATGGGCTGGGATTCGAGCGTGTAGGCAAAGTTGAGGCGGAGGTGGCGCTCGATGAGCCGGACCGCGGCCCCATCGTCTTCGACCGGACGCAGCGCCGGATCGGGCTCGATATCGCCGCGCTCAAGAATATCCACGGCGAGCTGGCGGACCGACGGGTCGATGTACTCTTCGGTGTTGACCGGGTTGCGATGTTCGAACTGCGAGAAATCGATCTGATCAAAGTCCGTATCAACCGATCGCACGCTGTATTCGAGCGAGTTGATGTAGCCGTCTTTCATGAAGAGGCCATTGTTGAAATCAAACCCGAGCCGGAGGCGCTGGCTGCCTGTGTGGAACTCGACGGTCTTCCACGGCGTGAAGAGATGGCTGAGCCCGGAGGGCACCGATCGTAGCGAGATCTTCATCTCCTTGCTCCATCGGAGGGTGTCCTCGACACTGTTGGCACGCAGGATCGTGTTTGGGGGGATGGGCAGCGTGTGCGTCGAGCCGGTGCCCTTGGTGGTCCATATCCCTTTCTCGTAGCTATTGAGCACCGCGCCGCGGAGGTAGATCGCCTGGGTGAGCCGGCCGCCGATGTTGTTGCCCTCACGATCGTAGATCGAGAGGTCCATCACGGGGGTTGGTGATTCGGTGATGCGCCCTGGTCGTCCGAGCTGCACGGTATCGGTAAATCCTGTTGTTGGCGGAGCGACGGCCCCGCCCCACTGCCCAAAGGCCCGCATGCCGATGTCTCTGGGGAGCACCACGAAGATCACGCTGCCGACGAGGGCACACAGGAACCCCGTTGCCAGGACCATCGAGCGGATATCGATCCGGGCCTGCTTGGCGATGGTCTCGTCGGCGGGCGCAGACTTGTGGAGCACGGTGTGGAGCTGGAACAAAATCACGGCTCGCAAAATTAGCACGCTCACCAGCACCATCAGCACGCCAGTCATCAGACTATTGCTCGTCAACACACCCGAGATCAGGATCGCCACGGTGAGCACGAGCACCTGCCCCTCGTCACGCGGCTCGCGCAGGTCGAGCAGCTTGACCACCAGCAAGAGCGCGACAAAGACCGCGAACGCGTTGACCCCGACCCCGATCCGCAGCATCTCGATCCCGGCGATCACGACGACGCCGAGCAGGATGGTGTTGATCACGACGCGGGGCGCGGGCTTGTTGGGGCGGATCGAGAAGAGCCACGCGATCAGGATGCCCATGCTGGTGAGGATCAAGTAACCGAAGTTCTGATCCGCGGCACTGAATGCAAAGACCGCGCCGATGCTCGACTGGAGCATGGTTCGCCCAAAGGCCTGATGCACACTGCGCCGGGCGGGGGCATGCTTTGATCGGCGTCTGCTCATTCTCGCTCGCCCCCCAGAGATGCGGGGAGTGATGCAGGGTCGAGGAGCCAACGCGACGGGTCCTCGATGGGCATCATGCGGAGATTGCCCGAGGCATGGAGCCCGTATGAGCCAGTCAGACCAGAACCGATCGTCAGGCCCGAGCGGATGGCGATCACATCGTCGGCGTTGGAAGCCCTGGGCGGGGCGTCGCGGGCGATGGGCTCATCGAGATCGATCATCCCGAGCGCACGCATGCAGCGCATGGTGTGGGCCTTGCCGGCGCTGGGGTAGATCCTGATCCCGAAGCCGGGCGCCCAGATGCCAACGGGGATATCTCGACTGGAGGCTTGCCTGACAAGCCCGGCGCCCAGCGCGATTGCCCGCTCGATGAGTGCGCGAGCATGGACTGGGTCGGACTCGGCGAGCTGTGCGTGCGACTCGGTGCTCAGCCAGACCCAGAGCTTGGTGGCGATGGGCTGGGCGTGCTCGATGACGACGAGCTTGCGTTGGCGGGCGGATTGTTTCCAGGCGATCGAGCGTCTGGGATCGCCCGGGGTGTACTCGCGGAGCCCCCAGTACTCGCTACTCACGCCGCTGGAATCGGTGCGTTTGTGGACTTCTTCGCCGCGCCCGTGGACGATGCGGACGAGCCCTTGCTTGAGTTCGAGCCGATAGGGGAGGATCATCATCGGTCGGAGGCACTCGAAGTCGAGCGACTTCTGCAAGAATCCAAACGGGAAGCGGGTCGAGAGCCGAAAGCGACGCATGCCAAAGCGCCCGCGGGTCTGGGGGTGCATGGTCCCGGTGACGCGGATGGTCTGGCGGGGGCCGACATGGGTAATGGCGGCGCTCAAGCGCTCGCCGGTGGGCTGGTTATCATCGTCGAGCTCGGTGATCATCGCGGCAAATAACGGGAAGAACCGTGAGTTGTTGGTGATGGTGTAGTGGAGCTTGAGCTCGTCGCCGGCGTAGCCGTCGGGGATGGCTTGGGCCAGCACGCGGATTTGCATCAGGGCGTTGCCCGAGAAGATGCCGGAGACGATCAGTGTGGCGATGCAAACGCCAAAGAGCCAGAAGAGCAGGTTGTTCTGCGAGTTGATCGCGCCCACGGCCAGGAACAGCGTGACGAACACATAGATCAACCCGCCGAGCGTGATCCTTGATGATCGACGGACGGCCTTGGTGGTCTGATTCGCCTGGACGAAGTCGGGGCTGTGGGCTGCGTCAACGGGATTGCTCGCGTGTAGATGAGCCAGCGGCTGTGCTCGATCTGGTTGACGCCGCAATGTGCTCATGTATGGAGAATCCGATCCGGGCTGTTCGATCCACCGATCGCTCCCACTGTGCTTACGCTATTGCTGCTCTTCAGGTTCCGGAAAAACATGTCCCGGGCGGACGATGACCACGCAGAGGAGATCTTCGCCGTCCTTTGGCAGGTAGGTGCTCGACCGAGAGTTGAAGATGCCTTCGCCTTCTACGCGGACCTGCACGGCGTCGCGTGGGTACTGGCCGTTGGCGAACTTGATCTCGAAGTTGCCCAGCATGTCTGAGGTTGTCTTTGCGTAGACGCCGCGTCCGCGCGAGACATTGCCCTGCTTGTTGAGGATGGCGATCTTCGCGCCCGGGATGCCTTGTTCTTCGAAGCGTTCGTCACCGGGCGCGGCCGCGACGGATTGCCCGACGGCTCCGGCGATGACGCGCCCCTTGATCACCGTGCTACCCGCGCCCCCGCAACCGACGAGGGTGAGGGCCAGAGCGCCGGCGATGACGACCAAGGCGTTCCTTGAGAACCTACTCGAGTACCTAGATGATGATCTTGATATTCTGGTTCGGCGTGCGGTGTGGGTCGAGCGTTGGGGTCGCGTTCCTTGCGTGGTGTTCACTTTGAGGCTCCAGTCGTATGAAGTGTGATGCTCGATCGCACCATCGCATGCGGGCCCATTCCTTGGGCGGCGCACACTCTCACCAGAGATATGATGCGAACCGATCAGTCGGTTTGTTCCATTTGATCGGCCAGTTCCTCTGGTTTTGGTAGATCTTTCACCGAAGCGAGCCCAAAAGTATCGAGGAACTGGCGGGTGGTGCCGTAGAGCATGGGGCGTCCGAGCTCCTCGGCTCGGCCGGTGATCTTGACCAATCGGCGGTCCATGAGGGTGCGAACGACCTCGCCGCAGGCGACGCCGCGGATGGATTCGAGCTCTGCGCGGGTGATCGGCTGGCGATACGCGATGATCGAGAGGGTTTCCAAGGCCGGCTTGGACAGGCGGGTGGTGGCCCGAGATCGGTGCATGGCCGCGACGATGCTGGCGTGCTCCGGGCGGGTCATCAGGCGGTAGCCGCCGGAGATTTCTTCGATCCGGAAAGCCCGGTGCTGGGTGTCGTATTGCTCGTTGAGCAGGGCGATCGCATCGGCAACATGCTTGGCGTTGAGGGTGATTTCCAAATGGGCCGCGATGGCGTCGATGATGGCCTGGGGTTTGATCGGGCGGTCCGAGCTGACAAGCATGGCTTCGATCTGAGGCAGGATGGGCTCGAGCTCGATCGCCGGCTGAGCCGAGTTTTCTTCGGCGGCCTGGGCGTTTTGGGGCTCGGGTTGGCTTTCAGGCTGGGACTCTGAATCGTTGACGGCTTGGGCGGGTTCGCTGACTGGTGCACTCATGCCTGTACTCTATCACGATCACGGACATTTCGCTCCGCTGGCGGGATCGTATATGCTGTATTCATCATGACGCATTCCCAGCAGCATCTCGACGAGCCGATCCCTACTCAGCAGCACGCATACGACGGGCTCGACGAGCTGCCCGAGCTGGTGCTCCATCGCCGGCGTGAAACGCTGTTTCTGGTGCTCGCGGGGCTGTTTTTGGGCACGCTGGCGATGCTCAATATCCTTGGGATTACACGGTTTATCAAGCTCTTTGAGATGGATTTCGATGCGGCAACCCCGGGAACGACGGTCTTTGCAGTTGCCGTTGGGGTGCTGCCGTATCCGCTGACTTTCTTGTGCACGGATTTTATCTCCGAGCTCTATGGCCGCCGGCGGGCCAACATCGTGGTGTGGGTCGGGCTGCTCTTGAATCTGTGGGTGATGTTTGTTCTCTGGATCGGCGGGGCACTGCCCGGCTTTGAAGCCGTGGATGCGGCGGGCCAGCTGGTTGTCGATGAAGCCGGGCGGGTGCCGGTGTTTTATGAGGTCCGGAGCCTCGCGTTCGGGGCGGTGGCCGCGTCAATGATCGCATATCTGGTGGCTCAGTTGGTCGATGTGCAGGTGTTCCATTTCTGGAAAAGACTCACCAAGGGCAAGCATCTGTGGCTGCGGAACAATGGCTCGACCGTCGTCAGCCAGCTTGTGGATACGGCCGCGGTGATCCTGATCACGCATTATTACGCCCGCGCGCTGCCGATCGACCCGGACAGCCCGGTGGTCCGCCAGCTGCTGATCTTTATTGCCACAGGGTATGTGTTTAAGCTGGTGATGGCCCTGCTTGACACGGTGCCGTTCATGATTGGGACCAAGTACTTGGTCCGATATCTCCGATTGCCCCCGCCGGGGCACAGCGAGGGCAGCAAGCGGCATTGAATTGGCGGGTTGTAGGCAAGATCCTCCTCCAGATCACCGATTATTCGTGCAGTTGATGGGCTCAAGGCTCATCCATCTATTTGCAGGAGTATTCGATGTCCAAGCCTTTGATTTTACTCGCCGACGACGAGCCGCATATCACCCACATCATCGCCCACAAGCTCAAGAAAGCGGGCATGGATGTGATCGTGGTGGAAGACGGGGAGATCGCGCTCAAGGAGACGATCGAGCATAAGCCTGACGCGATCGTGACTGACCTGCAGATGCCGTACCTCTCGGGGATTGAGCTCGCCCAGCAGCTCGCGTTGAACACCGAGTGCGCCAGCATCCCGATCATCCTGCTCACGGCCCGCGGCTATGCGATCGAGGACAAGATCCAGGACATCCCCTCGGTGCGCAGGCTGCTCTCCAAGCCGTTTAGCGCCAAGGACCTGGTCGGGTACATTGTTGAGCTGCTCGAAGAGCAGAACGGGGCGAAAGGGAAGTGCGCATGAACATCCGCCGCGATCCAAAGAAGAAAGATACCACTCCGCCCGAGCTCATCGAGCGTTGCCAGGACCTCGGACTCGCGTGCTGGCGGCTTGATCTCAACGGGATGCCCGTGGATGACCCGATCGCCCCGAGCATGCTGAGCCTGTTTTTGAGCTCGCGCCCGATGCGGATGCTGATCGTGCAGGCCGCGATGATCTGGTCGTCGCAGGACACGCTCGATCCACAGGAAATCCATCCGGGGCTCTGGGTGTTCCCCTTTGTTGAAGAGCACCGCGATCGACGGACAGGGTACTTTGTCGCCATCGGGTTTGGTCCCGAGATCCTCGAGAGCGAGCAGATCATTGAGGGATGCGACGGCAACCAGCTGCAGATCGCGGCCTTGCGTCATTTGCTCAAAGAACGGGCCGTGATGGGCCCGCACATGGCGGCCAACACCAAAGCCACGATCGGCTGGATGCATCAAGACCTCGAGCAGATCGCGACCAATAACTCGACCATCGAGCTCTTCTCCGAGCAGCTGGGCGACTCGTACGAGGTCGTCACTACGCTCCAGGAACTTGGACGCTCAATGGGTGCGCTCAACGAGCCCAGCGGGATCATCCTCGATGGGATCAGCGAGATCGCATCAACCCTGGACTACAACTGGGTGGCGTGCGTGATCAATGATGACCACTCGATCGCGGAGATCTTTGAAGAACATATCTTCCAGGCGGGCACGACCCAGCTGGCGGACAGCGAGATCAATCGCGTGCTCGATTGCGTGCTTAACACCGAGCCATTGGGCACCGCGGACACAACGGAGATCTATCCGGTCGAGCAGGGGTTGCCTGATCTGGAGCCTCAGATTCTGATGCACCCGATCACCCGCAACGGTGAACAGCTGGGCATGCTCATCGCTGGCGGCAAGAACGGCGATGACCCGCAGGTCTCGAGCCACGAGACGAAGCTTATGGAATCAATTTCCGGGATGCTCGGGGCGTGTATGGAGAACGCCGAGCTCTACCACCGCCAGCACCTGACCTTTATCGGCACGATCAAGGCGCTCTCCGCGGCGATCGACGCCAAAGACCAATACACGCAGGGCCACTCCGAGCGCGTCGCGACACTCTCGATGATGCTCGCCCGCGAGGTGGGGTATTCAGAAGAAGACGCCGAGCGGATCCGGATCTCTGGGCTTGTTCACGATGTGGGCAAGATCGGGGTGGCCGAAGCGGTGCTCTGCAAGCCCGGGCGTCTGACCGACGAAGAGTTTGATATGATCAAAACCCACCCGACCATTGGCTATCAGATCCTCAAGGACATCCCGGATCTCCAGGACATCCTCCCGGGCGTGCTCCATCACCACGAGCGCTGGGACGGCAACGGCTACCCTGGCAAGCTCAGTGGCGAGGATATCCCGCACATGGCGCGGATCATGGCGCTGGCGGATACTTTCGATGCGATGAGCTCGAACCGTGCGTACCGCACGGGGATGCCGCGTGAGAAGGTGTTCGCGGAGTTTAAGAAGTGCGCGGGGACTCAGTTCGATCCGGACTTGGTCGAGCCGTTCCTGTCTCTGGACTTTGGTGTGTACGACAAGATGGTCGCCAAGCACAAGGCCCAGACCCCGATCCATCGGGCTGCCTGACCGCACACCGCGGGCGTTAGCCTGTTGAGGACATTAGATTATTCATCATTGAATACACGGACCCATGAACTTTCGACGAGCTCGTAGGAGTTCGTGTCGGGCCTGATGGCCGCGAGTTCTTGTACCTGGCGATCTGTGAGCTGTGGATCGATGAAGGCGACATGGGCAATTGAGCCGTGGAATCCAAGCTCATCGTTCGAGATGTACATGGACTTGAAACCCCCGCCGATATGCAGCGGTTGTCGACCGCCGTTTAGAATCGAGTTGGTGCCCACCCCATCCCTATTTGATGATTTGTAGGCGACACGCACCCCATCGAGATAAACGCGCAACCCTTCGCTGCCCCATGACATGGCGACATGATACCAGCGGTCTACTTCAAGAATGTCGCTCGACGAGATTGCGAAATTGGAGATGTCCATACTGCCATTATCTTTGGTATAGGCATAGAACCCCATGTCTTTGATCGAGAGATCGATGGTGGCATAGTTCCGGTTTCCGTAGAGCATACCGATCACGCCCATCGGTGTTTCTGCGGCCTTGCTATCGATCTTCATCCAGAGCGAGATGGTGGCTTCTGAGTGAAGCATGGAGTTGTCGTACGGAACTTCGATGTGGTCGGACGCGGCTTGGAAGACGGGTACATACTCCCCCGCATCGTTGGTCGATGCCCCGGGCACATCCCGGCTCTGGTGCGCTCCGCGTTGATTCTTAAACCCTTCCTCCACGGCTCGCGTATCGGGCGGCTCGTTGAGCGGCCAATAAAACACTGGATCGAAGCTTTTTAGGGCTTCCTTGTAATCGAACGGTACCCGCTCGACCTCGAACTGTGCGCCCGCCCAGGCTGTCCCAGACTCGAACTCGACCCGGACCTGATAGTTGGTGGTGTCGTTGTCGGGGGCCTTGGATGTGCCCGCGTCGAGGACCGTCCCACGATAGATGGTGTCGTCGAGTTTCAGGTCGCTGAACACAATCCCGTCCTGGGCAGAGATTTTCCATTTTTCGTCACTGGCGATGTGCTCGATGGCCAACTCGGCCGCGTCGAATACCCGGGCGCTCTTGGTGCTCATCTCGGTGACGATGTCCGTCTGGCTGTTGAGCAGCAGGCGCATGTTGAGCCCAATAAAGACCATGGAGACGATCGCCCCCACGGTGATGAGGGTCACCAGGTAGACGGAGCCGTTTCGGGTTTGTGGTGATCGTGTATGCATCGGTTATTTCCCTGTTCCGACCATGAACCCGATGGAATCGGCTGATTGTGACTGCAGGGTCGTGATCTGGGCGAGCACGGTGCCGTTCTTCGATACGCTGACGGTGACGCGTTTGAGCCCGGTGTTGAACTTCGATTCGGTGGTCGCGTCGGCGAGCTCGACATGGGCGACCTTGACCGAACGGGTCCAGCCCGCAAGGCCCTCGATTTTTCCATTCGCCAAGCTGATCGGCGGGGTCGCGGACCAGGCGTTGTAGTCGTCGATGTCGTCGAAGGCGGTCCGCGTCTTTGGCTGCTCGCCGTCGTTGACACCCAGGGCATTGGGGTCATCCACATCCGGATCGGTGAATCGTCGTGTGGCGATTTCTTCGCTGAGTTCATTGGCGAGGTTGGCCGCGATGAGTTTGTCGGCGTGCACGCTCGTCGTACGCACCACGGGCCCGACGACCTGCAGGGTGCTCACAAGGACGAAGCCGACGATCATGGTGGAGACAATGGTCTCGGCCATCGAGATCCCCCGGCGGGTGGTCCACGGGTGTGTGTTGGATTGATTGCTCGGGTGGTTCATCGTTGTGCCTAGAGGGCCTTTCTATTGGACAATTGGCTTGACCGGGAGAGCGGCGTGGAGATCGAAAGTGCCTTGCTTGGTGGCGGGCACATTCAAGACCAGATTGAACGAACAGTACTCGCCGTCGAGTTCTTCGACACTCAGGTCATACTGCTTGATGGCGGTGAGCGCTGTCTTGACGGGTTGGCTATCGACTTTGCGGACGAGCACTCCCGTGCTGATGGTGTACGAGTAATCGATTTGCGTTGGTGCCCCGCTCGCACCGCTGTTGATCATTCTGAGCCGAAATACGACAAATGATGCGGAAGTACTGATCCGGATCCCATCGGCTTCTCGCAGGTCGGCCCGCAGTTGATTGAGCACCTCGATCACTCTTTGGTCGGCCTGCCCGATATCGTTTTCGGTGGGGATCGCGTGGGCACCGATCATGATGGCCCCGCTGAGCCCGAGCATGAGCACGGACATGATCGCGAGGCTGGTGACCACTTCGATGAGGGTGAAGGCAGAGCGGGCTGTCATCGGTCTGCTCATCATCGCCCCCCCAGCCCGAGCAGCGAGCCCACATCGGCGAGGAGTTTTTCGACTTCATCGACGACGATGTTGACCACCGGGGTCACCCCGACATCCTCGACCCCTTCGATATCAACTGTGATTTCGGCACCGTGATCTTGGAGACCGACTCGGAAAGCTGGGCTTGCATCGCCGTAGACTGTGAACACGGCGGTGTTATCGGCGCCCAAGTTGGTTCTTGAGAGATCCACGGTATAGGGCGATGCAGCGAAATCCCGCTTGAGGATCACGGCTTCTCGGTTGATGTCGGTCCCCTCGACGATGATGTATATGTCCTTACCAGGGTAGAACTTGATCAGGTGCATCTTGGAGGTCGAGCGGGCGCGGAGCTTGGCGAACTCGATGTCTTCGAGGAGTGTTTTCTTAGCCGCCGAGAGCCTGCGGCCAGAACCCGCATCGGCGAACTTGGGGATCGCGATGGTTGAGACGATCCCGATGATCGTGATCACGATGACCAGCTCAAACATCGAGAAGGCTCGTCGGGTTGTCGATCTGATCGCGGACATGATCTACTCCTGAATCGGAATCGCCCCGATCTGCGTGAGCAAACCGGGGCGAGCTGTTTCATGGAACCGGTGAGCGGGGTTCAATAGGCGTTGTACTGCACGCCGCGGACATCGACTTCGGAGTCCGGGAGGTTGGCGCTGATCTCGCCGGTGGCCTCGTCATAGACCCAACCCGCTGCGGTACCGGTCTGAGTGGCGCTCAGTGCGCTTTTACCCTTGTTGGAGCCGACCTTGAGCTTTGGGATCTCGCGGAGGTAGGTACCGAGGTAGTAGGTTGATGACTTGGAAGCGTTGGCGGTGCCCGCGTCGTCGGTGAATGTAGTCAGTTGATCTTCGAAGGTTGCAAACTTTGGGAGCACCCCGCCGTGCTCGGCCTTGTAGAGGTCGATGGCGGCACGCATGACCGAGAGGTCAGCGACCAGGCTCGAGTCGGCGGCACCTGATGCACCACGGCTCATACGAGGGATGGCGATGGCGCCGATGATTCCGATGATCACGACGACGATCACGAGTTCGATCAGACTGAATGCCTTACGGGCACGATAGGGTGTTGGCATACTGAGTGTTGCTGACATGTTTTTATCTCCGTTTGGAAGTGAATACCATTCTCACCGGTCCATACCCATTCCATCGGCTGCTGCTCTGTGACGATCCACCCCTCACACACGAGTCCGCGAAGAAAACATTTCGTAACCGGCATAAGCCGCAAAGACTACTGCTGGTCCATGGCGCTGGGGATCTCGATGGTGTACTCGATCGAGTCCTTTTCGACGATCACCGAACGGGCATGTACCCGTATGAGCCGATAACCGTTTGGCCCCAGATCACCCACACGCAGCAGTTTTCCATCGAACACCGCCCCGCCGCCATTCTTGGACGGCATCACGGCGGAGAGTGTTGGTAGATCAGTCGATCTGGGTGCGATGTTGGGGAACGAATCCGGGCTTGGATTCCCTTCACCCTCGACGGCTGCGAGCAGCTGGGCCGGGTCCAGATCCGTCGATGAGTCGACAAGCTGATTGAGCGAGAAGGCCGACCCGAAGGACTTGCTCATCTCGGAACCGACCTTGTCGTTGAGCCGATCGATCAGGATCTCGCTTGCTGGTCGGCGTGGCGCTTTGGCCGAGTTGATGATCGGCACGATATCACCCAGCGAATCCGCGAGGATCGGTGCCGAATCTGCGGAGGCCTCGCTCGGCCCCAGGATGCCCTGATCGATGATCAGCGCGAGCCCAGCGACACAGGCGAGTCCGACGAATACTTTGCGTTCTGTTGATAGTCCCATGGAGAGAATAGCGAATTCGATCTCGGGTAATGCCAGCGGCTTCAGAAGTTTATTTCAACTTTGCGAGGCAGGATCGACAAACCAATACAGCTCCATGCTTATATGGACCTCGGGGGTCTCGAGCGAGCCATTGAGGATGTCGATGCCCTGGATATGGATATCGGGCATGCGTTCGCCGAGAAGATCGATAAACGCGAACACATCGTCCGCGTTTGAGTTCCCGGCGAGCATCAAGGGCTGCACAGGGACCCGGGCGTCGTCGATGCGCTCGCTGGGCTGGAGCGAATCGATCTGTATGTTGACCGATTCGGCGAGCTGGACGATCTCGGCGGTCCGCGCATTGAGCTGCTTGGCCGAGAAGAGTTTGATTTGGTGATCGGACTGCTGCTCGATCTTCCGGATCTGCCCCGCGAGCGTGGCTCGCTGTGATGCGGATTCGTTGAGTAACGACTTCTTACTCGCCAGCTCGTGGCGTGCACTCAGGAACACCCCCCGGCGTTTGGAGATCGCGGCGCCCGCGAAGTAGATCGAGGCCCCCGCGATGAGCGCACACACGAGCCCGCCCACAAGATGAACCTGGAGATGCCCGGACTTTGAAGTTTGATTAGCCGCCATTGGATGCCCCCATAGAATCGTTCGCTTGGCCGGTGCTCAGCATAATCTGGAAGCCGATGACCTCGAACTCGTCGATCTGTTCGCGCCGAGTCTCGATGAGCTCGACCGTATCGAAGACCCCGAGCTCTTCAATCTCCACAATGTAGGCGCGGGCGATGGTCTGCGATGGGGCGAGGCAATCGAGGCGTATCTCGATTGGGTCGAAGCCCTCGACCCCGCCGCCCGAGACATCCAAGCGGCGGAACCGCACATCGTTGTCTGCGGCGTCCACGAGCATCATGCACACGCGCCCCCAGTCGATCCGGTTCTTCACAATGGCGAGCACTTCTTGCTCGGCGATGAGCAACCCGAGTCGCGTGTTGAGCATCGGGATGGCCTGTTGGTTCTGCTCGTATTGTTCGCTGGCTGTCTGGATCTGCCCGGACATCCCCGAATCGGTCAGCGCGGCGCTCCCGCCGATGTACACGCCGGGGATACCGATCATAAACGCGGTCGAGATCGCGGCGAAGATCCATTGCCCGATGAGGCGCGAGCGTTGACGCTGCGCGATGTGTGCATCGGGGATCAGGTTCACCAATGGCGTGGTGGTGTTGAATGTTTTTTCACTCATTGGTCAACCCTCGCTGCGAGCCCGTACGCGGCCGAGAGCCGGCTGGCCATCGCCCATGCCTGTGGCCCTTGGCCCAGCGCCCCCATGAGCGATGGCGGAGCCGCGCACTCGATGGGGATCCCGAGGAGCTTGTCGATGTGCTCGTCGATCATCGGGTTGGTCGAGCCGTACCCGCTGAGGTGAATTTTCCCGAACGGGGCCATGCGGAACGAATGCGAGACATACGCGACCGCGACATCGAGCTCCGCTGCCAGGCTGGCGGCGAGCTTGGTCCAGGTCGCACGCATCAGGCGTGCGGAGCCCTTTGAGCAATCTTGACGGTATCGCCCCTCGACCACCGCGTCGGCGCTCTGCTCGGAGAGCTTGTAGCGTTCACGGGCCGCCTGCCATACGCTATCGACCCCGTGCTCGATCCGGCGCACATAAATGACTGTTTTTCCAAGCGTGAGCACCGCCAGTGAGCAGGTCCAGCCGACATGGAGCGTTGCGTTGATCTCGTTGTCGGCGATCGCAGAACCCGCGTGGGCCCCTCGGCTGACCGCCAGCTCGAGCAGGTCGATCCCGGCGAGTGTGAGCCCGGATTCGTCGTACCGCTCCATCGCGTGATCAATCAGAGCCTTCGGGAACGCGACGGCCAGTGTTTCCTGGGTGCGTCCCTTGGCGGGCAGCTCCCAGAGCCCCAGCTCGATCTCTGTTGGAGCGCATTTGCGTGAACGGGCGACCTCGATTTTGGCGAGCTGCTCGACGGGCGCCCCGCTGCTGGCGGGCGGGAGTTCAAAGATGTGCGAGCTGCACTGTGCCGTCGGGAGGGTGATCGATGCGTTGGTGCCCACGAATCCGCGGCGCCCGAGGATTGCTGTAGCCCATTCGAGCTCATCGACCGATGGGAGCGCGTCGGGGTCACGGGTCTCGTGGGACTCACGACGGGGGAAGATCGCTGAGGCGATCAGGCGGAGCTCATCGCCCGATTCCATCAGCTGTACCGCGCGGAACTCGTGGGCGTCGACATCGAGCCCGATCGAGGAGAGCTTAGATTTGGTGCCGAGCATTGCCATTATTGAGCCCCCGCGGTAGCCGTCAGATCAAAGAGCGGCAAGAACATACTGATCGCGACGAACCCGACCAAAATGCCAAGAACAATCATGATGACCGGCTCGATGAGCGACGAGAGCGACTTGATCACGGTCTCGTTGTCCTCGTCGAGATAATCAGAAATGTGGACCAGGACCTCGGCAAGACGCCCGGTCTGCTCGCCGTTGCGGATCGCTTCACAGGCCGACACGACCATCAGCTCGCCGTTATCGAGCGCGGTGCTGATGGGCTCGCCGCGAGTGACGGAGTCCTCGGCATCACACATCATTTTTTTGTACTTTTCGTGCCCGAGCGATTCCTTGGTGAGGCTGATCGCTTCGAGCATCGGGACGCGGGCCTCGAGGAGCACACCCATCAGGCGAGTGATCCGGGCGGTCATGAACGAACGCAGGATGTCGCCGAACTTGGGCAGCTTGAGAACCATCGAGGCGATCGCGCCCTGACCACCGGGACTCAGCACCCACTGGATCGCGCCCCAGACCCCGAGCACAATGGCCGGGATCACGCCCCACCAATAGGAGCGCACAAACTCGGAGATCCCCATGAGCATAGCGGTGGATCCGGGGAGCTCTGTATCGAGCGTCTCGAACATGCCGCTGAAGCGTGGGAGCACCACCCCGATGAGCAGCCCAACCACGACGATGCCCACGCCCATGAGCAGGATTGGATACATCATCGCGCCGAGCACATTCGACCTGATCTGCGCTTGCTTCCGTGTCAGCACGGCGACGCGCATGAGCATGGTGTCGAGGTGCCCCGAAGATTCGCCCGCGGCTACGAGCGAGCGGAACACCGCATCGAAAGTCTCCCGATCGCCATTGAGCGCCACCGAGAGCGAATCGCCCTCCTCGAGACGAGCGAGCACACGCCGGAGCACGAGCTTCCAGCGATCGCTGGTTGCCTGGCGCTCGATCGACACGATCGCATCGATCAGCGGCGTGCCCGTCGAGACGAGCACCGCCAGCTCGCGCGCGAAATCCGCGACGAGCTTGGGGGAGACGCTCTTACCTTTTTTGCCCTTTGGTCCGCTCGATTTGATAGCCTTGGATTGCTTCTTGCCTTTGTTGCCCGTCGAGATCGTGGTGACAAAGAACCCCTTCTTGCGGAGGTTTTCGGTCGCCTCCTCGGCGCTCGCGGCTTCGGTGACGCCGCTGCGGAGCGCACCGGCCTTGTCGTATGCCTCGTAGTTGAACTTCATGCCGCGGCCCCCACTGGCGTTGCGGGCACATCGCCCTCGCCCTCGTTGTCATCGACCTGGGTGACGCGGATGATCTCTTCGAGACAGGTTTGCTGATTGATCGCGAGCATCACACCCTCTTCACGGAGCGATTTCTGCCCCTGCGAGTGCAGCAGCCCGCGCAGCGTGTGCGTCGGGGCGTTGCGGTAGATCAATCGGCGCAGATCTGGTGTCACTTCCATGAACTCGTACACACCCATCCGCCCTTGGAACCCCGAGTCGTGGCAGCTGGTGCATCCCGCCCCCTTGCGGAAGGCCTTGCCGCTCATCTCGGGGATGCCGGCGTCTTCGAGGACCATCTCGCTTGGGTAGTATTTCATCGTGCATGACGAGCAGATCGTGCGGGCCAATCGCTGAGCGACGACGCCGTTGAGCGCGGAGCTGAGCAGGTAGGGCTCGATGCCCATGTCCACGAGCCGAGCGACGGCCCCGGGCGCGTCGTTGGTGTGCAGTGTCGCGAGCACGCCGTGCCCAGTGAGGGCGGCCTGCACCGCGACGCCGGCGGTTTCTTGGTCGCGGATCTCGCCGATCATAATGATGTCGGGGTCCTGGCGCAGGATCGAACGCAAAGTCCGCGCAAAGTTGAGACCGATGGCATCGTGCACCTGGATCTGATTGATCAGATCGAGCTGATACTCGACGGGGTCTTCGACCGTAACGATGTTAAACTCCGGACTGCGGAGCAGATCGAGCGCGGAATACAGCGTGGTCGTTTTGCCCGAGCCTGTGGGCCCGGTGACGAGCACCATGCCGTGCGAGAGACGCAGCGTCCGCTGGAATCCTTCGAGGGCATCGGTGCGGAAGCCCAGATCCTCCATGCGGACATGCAGGTTCTGCTTGTCGAGAATACGGATCACGAGCTTCTCGCCCAGCAGTGTGGGGATCGACGACACACGCAGGTCGATCTCTCGTCCCTCGGCCATGATCCGCACGCGCCCTTCCTGGGGGAGTCGTTTCTCGGCGATGTCCATCTTCCCGATGATCTTGACACGCGAGACGATCGCCGCGTGCATGCCCGGCGGGGGGTTCATCAGGTCGCGCAGCGAGCCGTCGATGCGGTAGCGCACGCGGGTGCCTTTTTTGTTCGGCTCAATATGGATGTCCGAAGCCTTGTCCTTCACCGCGGTCAGCAGCGCGACATTGACCAGGTTGACGATCGGCGAGCCCTCGACCATATGGTCGAGATCCGTCGTCGGGCCCTCGTCGGTCTGCTCGCGCTCGACGACCTCGACATCGGACTCGGCCAGGCTCGTCAGGAAAGCATCGACATCGACATCGCCGTCGGCGTATTTGCGCACAAACTCGTTGATGTTCTCTTCGAGGGCCAGCACCGGGCGGATCTCGAAGCCGGTGAGTTCTTCGAGCCGATCGATGGTCGGCAGGCTCTGGGGCTCGCACATGGCGACGGTGAGGGTGTTGTGCACACGGAAGAGCGGGATAGCCTTGAGTCTTTCGGCTTCTTCTTCGCCGATCAGGGCCAGCAGGCTCGGGTCCATCAGCCCGTGGCGCAGCTGCACGCCGCGCACACCCAGGCACTTGGCCAAGGATTGCACGAGGGTGCCCCCGGAGATCATGCCCTGATCAACGAGGACCTCGCCGAGCATGCGCCCGGCGTTCTTCTGCTCCATGAGCGCCTTGGAGAGCTGCTCCTCGGTGATGTGTCCATCGCTGATGAGCACCTCGCCGACCAGGCGTGGACGCTGCGAACGGCGCACATTGGCCTGGGCCTGATCCTGGAAGTTGGGGTCTGGGTTGACTGATTCGGTTGGTGAAGCCATTACAGGAAGCTCCTGACCGCGGCTTGCACATCCTCGAACTGCTGGAACTTGCCGGTGACATCGGTGATCGCCATGATCTCACGGAGCGTGTCGCTGACGCCGCAGAGCTTGAGGGATTGCCCGCCGGCGCTGAGTTCTTGCGTGATATCCACCAGGGCCTCGAGCCCGTTGGAATCGACGAAGGTCATCTCCGTCACATCCATGATAAAACGCCCGAGCGTCTGCCCGAGCACCTCGAAGCTCTGTGTGCGCAGCTGCATCGCGTCATCTTCGGTGATGACCGGTCCGGCGGGATGGATCACCGTGACGGCCCCGTGGCGATTGGTGTCGATCTGCATCTCAATCCTCCCTTACGCGGCTTTGGCGGCTTCTTGTGTCCCGGGGATGGTGAGGGTGAAGGTACTGCCCTGGTCGATGCCCGATTCGACGCTGACATCGCCGCCGTGCAGACGAGCGATCTGACGCGCCAGCGCCAGCCCAAGACCTGAGCCGGTCACCTTGGCGATCCGGCGATCGTCGGCCCGGCAGAAGCGATCGAAGATCCGCTCCTGCTGGGATTCGTCGATCCCGATCCCATTGTCCTGCACATCGACCGTCAGCGCGTCGTTGTCGGCGAACGCCACGCGGACCTCGACCTTGCCGCCCGATGGGGTGTACTTGATCGCGTTGCCCACCAGGTTGTGGAACGCCTGACCAAGACGGTCGCGGTCGGCGTTGATGGTCGGGAACTTGGGCGGGAGATCGAACACAAGCTCGATGGATTTGTCGTTGGCCTGGGCCTGGTAGTCTTGCTCGAGCTCGGTGAAGAGCTGCTCGGTCCGCAATGAGTCGCGGTGGATCGAGAGCGAGCCCGCTTCGATCTCGGCGACGCAGAGCATGTCGCCGACGATGCGTTCGAGCCGGCGGGTCTCGGAGTTGATGACATTGAGGGCCTTCTCGCGGATCTCACCGTCTTCTGGGCCAGATTCGATCGCTTCTTCGGTGTACAGACGGATCGTCGTCAGCGGCGTACGCAGCTCATGCGTCGCCTGGGCGATGAACGCGTTCTGTGAGTCGTCGGCCAGCCGCTGCTGGGTCACATCCTCGATAAAGATCATCGCACGGGGGATGTCCTCGGACTGCACACGGGTAATGACCAGACGCAGGACAGCGCCCTGCGAGTCAATATCTTTCACATCGCCGAGCTCGACAACCTGGCGTGTCGGACCTTGCTCGTCGAGCACGGTCTGTACCGCAGGCAAGACCTGCTCAGCCGCAGCAATCTGCTCAATCGTCGAATCCACGAAGGTCTCGCGTTCGACGCGTAAGAACACGCACGCGGCCCCGTTGGCATAAATGACCTGAAGATCCGAGCCCACAAGCACCACGCCCTGGGTGAGTGTGTTGCAGGCCGCGGGGAGCCCGATGGACTCGTCGCCGCCCGAGACCACGGCTTCGCTGATCTCATGATCGGTGGTGATCTGTTCGAGCTCGTCGCGCTCGGAGAGCAGGGTGTTCCAGATCGCGGCTTCAGTTCCGAGGTTCTCGCCAACGAGCAGACATTCCGTCCGGCGTTCGCCCTCGGCGGCCACCTTGAGCGACTCGCCGATCGCGGCGAGGGCCCCGAGCCGATTGCGGAATCGACGGTAGACCAGCAGCATCAGGACCAGCCCGACGCTCCCGATCCCGACCGATGACGCGCGGATCGAATCCGCGCCGATGACCTGCATCGATTGACGAACGACGACCTTGAGCGTCATGCCGGACTGGCCGTTGACGGTCAGAGGCTCGTAGATGATGGTTTGGTTTGAGTCCGGGTTATGGATCAGACTCTGCTGAACATCGTCGGCGCTCTGCCAGTTTTCAGGGAGTTCTCGGATAAAATCCTGCGAAGTATTCGAGGTCGCGATCACGCCCAGATCGGGCACCGTGATCTCGCTCTCTTCGACCAATCCGGAAGCCGCGGCGTCGATAAGCAGGCGGCGCACGCTGGATAGATCGCGATCGTTGAGCCGGGCTTCGGCCTGCGTGGCGATCAGGGTGCTGGTCTGGCGGACCTGCTCCTCGGCCTGCGCAATCACGGAGTCATCAATTGTTTGCGCACTGACCCACACGACCCCGCCCACAGCGAACGCGAGGATGGCGATAAAGGCCATGCCGGTCGTAGCGACGAGCGATTCGCCGCGCACGAAGTACTGACGGAGATCAAATCGGGATGATGCTTTGGGTATATTCATAACAGGTTCCAACTGGGGAATCACCAGTACCTGTCTGCTATCGGCCGATCTGGGGCCCACTTCAACCCAAACCCCCCAGCACCACCATCTCCAGAGTTCTCGGACTCTGCCTACCCACAATCTGGGGTGAATATCCTCATATCCAGTGGACTCTGTTTGAGACTATTGAAAACCACCTCGAAACTGATCTGCTCCGCCAGCGGGTCCATCAACGAAAAAACCCTCCCTGTTGCCAGAGAGGGTCGTTTCATGGAAGTGGGCGCGGGAGGATTCGAACCTCCGAACGAGTAATCGAGAGGATTTACAATCCCCGCCCTTTGGCCACTTGGATACACGCCCAGTGTATGTGTCAGTGTTTCTTCGTCAGACTCAAGGGTTCAAGGGCCGAACCCAAGAGCGAAAGCCACCTCTCGGACTCAAACCGAGGACCTGCAGATTACAAATCAGCTGCTCTATCAACTGAGCTAAGGTGGCGTGATCAGTTGTCGTCCCGCAGCGATTCAAAATGGCCGAGGAACCGAAGAACAACGGCCCCGCTGACGCGAGACCGCAAGTTCATAAATGGGCTATACAGGGCTCGAACCTGTGACCCCCAGTGTGTCATACTGGTGCGCTAGCCAACTGCGCCAATAGCCCAAAGCGGGCTGATTGTATCCGCCCCACTCAAGAATGCAACTTTTCAACACACCCAGAGTGACAAATCTCGGTTTGTCAAACCTGGCAGTGCCGATTCGCGTCTCTGGCTGGTTATCCGCCCAGAATCACGATCTCGACCCGGCGGGAGTCCTTCTTGGTCCCCTTGGGCTTTGAAGGACCAAACGCTGCGGAGTATATCCGGTTGTTATCGATCCCCTTGCCCACCAGATAGGTCTCGACGGCCAAGGCCCGAGCGGAGCTCAGGTTCTCGTTGGTGCCCCACTTGGCTTTGGTCTTGACGAGTTTGTCGCTGTCTGTGTAGCCCTCGACGCGGATCTCGTTGTTGGCGTAGCTGGATTTGAGCACGCCGACGACTTCGTTGAGCGATGCCTTCGCATCGGTCCGCAGGTCGCTCGACCCGGAGTTGAACAGCACATCGCCAGCGATATTGACAACGATCTCGCCGCCGGCACGCATGCCGACATCGACGCCGTTGATGCCTTCAAACCCGGTGACGGGCTTGGCGGCCAGCGCTTCGTTGGTCCGGCGGAGGTCATCGGCGAGGCGCTGGTTCTCGGCACGCAGGTCCGCGTTCTGCTGTTCGTAGCCCTCGTTGCCCGAGTTGGCCTGGCGGACATTCTCTTGGAGCCCGGCGATGCGCTCGCGGAGCTGGGTGTTCTCGTCGATCGCGGCGTCGTAGTCGCGCTGCGAGACGGACTTACACCCGCCAAAGATCAGAATACTCAAGCTGCCCAATGCGATCAGAAATAGTTTCGGCGTGTTCATCCGTGCACCTCCCGGTTGTTGTGTTCTACTGGTTCTCTATTAGTCTATCCGGTTCCACCACCGGCGTGGGCTCCGCGCCCACAGTTTCCATCATCCCGCGATCGCAACGCATCTACGCCCAACCGCATGTACATTCTTTAGGGCAGATTCAGCGGGGCACCCATTTTGAAGATCAGCCCGAGCCCCATCTCGATCACCGGCTTGCCCAGCACCACCATCATCGTGGCGACGGCGAGGAACGGGCCGTAGGGCATGGCTCGGTTGAGCTTTCCACTAAACACTTGCGCCACAATCGCATACGCAACGCCGACGAACGCCGCCAGGAAGAACGCGATCGTCGGATCGATCCACCCCAGGCACGCCCCCACGGCCGCCATCATGTGCACATCCCCCAATCCCATGGCTTCTTTGCCGAACGCCAGCGAGCCGCCGATCCGGACCGCCCAGACCACCGCCCCCGCGATCAGGTAGCCCATCAGCACGCCCCCGAGCACCACGAGCCATAACGGTGCGCTTTGCACGCTGCTGATCCCGGTGAGTGTGTCGGTCGTCGCCTGCCCAAAGAGCTTGACGAAGAGCCACCCGCCCCCGAGCCCGAGCAACACAGGCATGCAGAGGAACGCGAGTTCGCGCACCATCTCGCGACGGGCGTGCGGGTACATCAGCCAGTCCTCGATGCCGTCCTCGGCACTGGCTTGATGCTCGGCTTGGGTTTCAACTTGGGTTCCGGCTTGTGCTTCTGTGCCTGCTTCTTGGGCCACTTGTTCTTGGCCTTCGGCGGCTGGTGTCGCTGTTTGTTCTGTGGAATGGTGCGCATCGAACCATTCGTCAAAGTCGGCAAAGCTCCGCGTGAGCCAGCCGAGCTTGAGGAAGAGGTTCGAGATCAGGAGCCCGACGCACCCGCCGATCCCGATGCCGATGAACTTCCAGCCGGTCATGCCGCCGGTGGCCAGCGTCCAGACCTCGCCGGGCGCGGTGTGCCAGTGCATTCGGGCGTTGGGGACAATCCAGAGGGTGTTGATGCCCGCGGGCATCTGGGTCGGGTTGCCGAACTTGGATTGGAACCAGACCGCGTGCCCGGTGTGCAGCACGAGTGCCACAACTGCCGGCACCCAGGTCAGCACGAGGGGGATCGTCGAGGTGCGTGCATCAATGATGGTCATCGAGACCATGGAGCCGACCAAGACCAGCAGCACGACCATCGCGGGCCAGGTGAGACCGGGTTTATTGGCTGCCCATTCGGGGGCGATCTGTCCGAGCCCGAGGATCGCGTCGTCGGGGACCATGTACCACAGGGCGTAGATCCCGCCGAAAAGGACCGCGACGATGGTCTCGACAATCGGATACTCGGGCGAGATCTTGCACTTGCAGAATCGGCACTTGCCCCGCAGCAGCAGCCACCCGAAGATCGGGATGTTCTCGCGCCAGGTGAGCTTGTGATTGCACTGGGGGCAGCGTGAGGTGGGCGTGATGACATCGAGCCCCAGGGGCATGCGGTAGACGAGCACATTGGTCAGCGACCCGATGCACGCACCGACGGCCGTCACGAAGAGCAGGATCGTCAGGGAGGGCAGCAGGGTAATCAACCAGTCGGGCATCACTCAATCATCGGCTCGATGGGGCGGATCGCTCGAAATCTCATGGGCTTGAATTTGACCCTAGAGCTCAGATTTGCTCAGGATTTGGGGTCGATCGCGTCGCCGTCGAGCTCGGTGATCCGCTGCTCGGCCCGATCGAGGATTTCGCGGGCCCGCTTCACAAGCCCGATCCCCTGCTCATAGCCCTTGATCGATTCCTCAAGCCCGATCTCGCCTGATTCGATGCGATCGACGATGCCCTCGAGCTGGTCGATCAACTCCTCGTAGCGGGGTTCGGTGCCAGATTCAGTTTGATCAGCTTTGGTCGATTTCTTGGCCATACCAGAGGATATACCTTTGAGCTTAGAAGAGTCCGAGCTGGTCTGGGTTTGATTTCTTTTTTGATTTGGAGCGTCGTTTGGGTGCTGGCGTGGCTTTGGAGAGACGCGGATCGGGGGCGGCGTTGGTCGATGCCCCGCCCTCGACGACCGAACGGACCTTCCCGTCGGCGAAGGTGCTCACGATGGTTTCGCCGGGGGTGATCTCCGATTGAGCCCTCACAAGTGACCCGTCGGGCCGACTCGTCACCGTGAACCCGCGGGCGAGGACCTGGGCGGGCCCGATGGCGTGGAGTTCGCGTCCGATCGAATCGAGTTCGGTTCTTCGCTTAGCGATGACCCGCCCGAGCACGCGCCTGAGCCGATGCTGGACCTGCGTGAGGTGCTCCTCGCGCCGAGCGTGCACCGCGGCGGGCTGCTGGCGCGTAAGCCGAATCGTCAGGCGATCGAGCTGAGAACGATCCCGGGCGATCTGGCTACGCAGTGTGCCCGACAGGCGATCGTTCAGGGCCACCAACCGATCCCGGTGGATCTCGATGACCTGGCGCGGATCGCCCATGGATCGGCTTGCGGCGATGGTGTCGAGTCGCTGGCGCTGGTAGCGCAGCTCGGAACGCACGCTGCGATCGAGTCGGCTCAGCGACGACGCGAGCTGTTCCTTGAGGGCCTCGCGATCCGGCGACAAACGCATCGCGGCCTGCGTCGGGGTGGCGCACCGTTCGTCGGCGACGAGCTCGGCGATCGTCGTGTCCGTCTCGTGCCCGATCGCGGCGACGATGGGCAAACCCGACCCGTGGATCGCTTGAGCGACTTCAAGCTCATTGAATGCCCAGAGATCCTCGAGCGAGCCCCCGCCCCGGGTGAGGAGGATCGCGTCGATCCCGAGCCGATCGCTGTGGGCGTTGAGCCCGGCGATCGCCCTGGCGATCTGCCCCTTGGCAGACGGGCCCTGCACACGGACATCAACAATCAGCAGCTCGATGCTCGGGCATCGCTTGCCCATGGTGTCAATCACATCGGCGATGGCCGCCCCGTCCTTGCTGGTCACCACCGCGATCTTGCGGGGGAAGCTCGGCAATGCTTGTTTCTGTTCCGGATCGAACCAGCCGAGGGCGCGCAGCTCGTCGCAGCGCTGCTTGAACTGCGCCTCGAGATCGCCCGCGCCCACAGGTTCCATCGAGGTAACGATCAAGCTGATGCGTCCGCTTGGGCCGTAGAACTCGACGCGTCCTTTAGCAATCACGCGATCGCCGTGCTTGGGGGTGTAGGACATCCGCCGGGCGGCGGACGCGAAGACTACCGCGCCGATGACGCTCTTGTCGTCCTTGAGCGAGAAGTAGTAGTGCGTGCGATGGGCGAGCGAGCTGATCTCGCCGACGACTTCGAAGCGATCGGGGAGCCCGGATTTGATCGCGTGGTCGATGCGGGTGGCGAGCTGGGAGACCGTAATCGGAGAACCTTTTGAATCGAAACCCAAAACCGACACAAGGGACGGATCGTCCCCTGCGCCAGCTCTCTTACCAGCTTGCTTGCTTTTCATCCGATCGGGATTGAAGGGGAGTCGTCCGGTCACACCGGACGATATCGCCGATGGCGATCCCCGTCACCCATTTGGATGGATTTACTGATCGATGGCGACTTGTGTGGGGGCTGGCTGTTCGTCAGCCTGGCTCACCTCTTGGGCTTGCTCGTCGGCCTGTGCATGTTGCGCATTGAGCTTCTCGATGCGGGCGACTACATCGCTGGCCATCATGTGCGGCAGCGAGACACGAACAGGCTCGTCGCCCTTGAGCATGGCCACGACGCCGGTCATCTTCTTGGTCGTTTCTGCCTGATCAGCTTGATCATCCGCGTTGACCTGCTCACGCGATTTCGTGCGAGGCATGTCGGCCGGACGCTCGAAGACGGCTGCGGGCTCTGGGAGCGTGTTGGCCTTGGCCTGTGACTCGTTCTGGGCCTGCGCACGATCATTGGTGTAGACACGGACGCCGTAGAAACCGTTGTCGCGGAGCCAGTTGACACGGGCCTGCTCGAGCTTGCGGAAGAGTTCCTTCGTGCGATCGATCTGCTGGCGGCCGTGCTGCGTGCGATCGGTCTCGAGGGTCGTCCCACGGAAAAGCATCGGCGCAGTCGCATCGGTGGCGGCTGGCAATGGTGAGAACGGGTCGATGGCGAACACGCCGTCGAACATCTGGATGTAGATCTTGGCTGGCGCGTCCTGGCCGCCGAGTTTTTCGCGATCGCTGCTCGACCACTGGATCGAGCCGTCGCTGTTGGACTCTGCGACGACCTGGCCGCGGGTCTGGCTTGAGAACCGGATCTGCCCGCGCCGGGTATCGGATGTATTGATCATGCCCGGGTGGATCTCGATGATCTCCGGCGAGCGGACTTGGTCCTTGGCGTTATAGTGTGTCGCATGGTTTGGTCCCAACGCAGCGAGTGTCATTGCACCGATCAAAGTAGTGAGCATCATATCGGTTCTCCAGTCTTGAGTTTTTCAAGCCGCCCGAACGCCCCATGCGCCCGGCTCGGCTTCACATCAAGTGTGCACGAAAACCGCTCGATCACCAAGTCGATCATGGATCGATCCTGCGAATCGTGACGATTTTTCTGCTTCAGGCTCAAGATCGGACACTGAGGTCGATAGACCCTGATTCTCTCGGACGAGCTTTAGGGGCTCGCCGGCTCGTGCTGGTCGCTCAGGCTCTGGTACGCGTCCAATATGGACTCGATGTACATACCGGACCGGCGGTTTTTGGTGATGTACGCCCGCGATGCCAGGCCCGCTTCCCGCGTCTTCTCCGGCGAGTTGAGGCACTCGGAGAGCTTCTGGGCCCACTGCGCCCGGGCCGGGCGGTCGACGATCGACACACCGGGTGATTCTTGCAGCGGTGTAATGAACTTGTCGTTGCCGGCGATGATCGCCATCCCGGTGCCCATCATGTCGAGGAGCAGCGTTCGTTCTTCGTGCAGCGTGTCTGGGTACACCAATACATCGCAGCGGAGCAAGAGATCCCGTCGGTCCTCGCTGCGATCGATCACGGTGAACTTGTTCTCGAGCTTGCGTTCTTGCACCTTGGCCCAGAGCCCGGCCCGCTCGACGACTTCGAGATTCGCAAAGAGCATGACATCGTCTCGGTGCTCGATGGTGTCGGCGATGCCCTCGAAGGCCGCGACGCAACGGTCCTTCTGACGCCCCGAGCTCACGAGCACAATCGAGATGTCCTTCTGTTCGCGGAAGATCTTGTTGGTCTCGGTGGGGACCTGGGCCCCCCACTGGGCGAGGTGCACACGCTTGCCCATCCCCGCTTCGATCAGCTCGGATTCGAAGGAGCGTTCGGGCACACAGAACATCGCCCGGTCGGTGTCGTCGAGGTGCAGGCCCTTGGCGTTGCCGATGAGCCCGGCCCGCCAGACCTCGAAGACCATGCCCGCGCCCATGATCCGCGCCAGCTCCCGTCCCATGGCCCAGGCGCCACCGCCGAAGACATGGACGATATCGATCACGCCCTCGAACGAGCTCGTGTCCTTGGCCGAGTTCTCTTTGAGGACCTGCGTGGCGACCTGATTGGCACGGATTGAGCGCGTGAACGCGAGCCCCCGATCAGCGTACCAGATCGGTTCGGTGAGCAGGTCAAAGCCTTTGGGATCCAGCCTGCGGTCCTTGGGCAGAACAACCCTCGCGCTGATCCCTTCGTTGGCGAGCCCAACGACCACACGCTCGATCAGCGCCCGCTCATGGATCGCGAACATCGCATCAACCAGGATCAGTACGCGCATAGCGGTTGGTTCCTATTCTGCTCCGTAGACTTTCGCCTTCGATTCAACCATCATCGGCGATGCGGAAGGTCAGGTCCGGCGGCGTGGACTCGTCGTCCTTGACCGCTTCGGTGCGCCACACGCCCACCCAGTGGTCCTTGGCGACCTTGCGGAGGACATAGTCGCCCGCTGGCTCATCACGCTTGCGCAGATCCGCCGGGGCATCGTTCCATGGCCACCACGGCGTGATGCCCTGATCCGCACCGGGGAGCTTGTTGAACTCCTCGGGGTTGTCCACGATCTCGGTGATCGTGGTCAGGCGATCGAGCTTGGTGTGCACGGTCGGGATGCTGGCGAGCAAGCCGCGGGTGTAGGGGTGCATCGGGTTGGCGTAGAGGTCGTACACATTGGCGAACTCGACCACGCGACCCGCATACATCACACACACGATGTCCGCGTTCTCGGCGACCACACCCAGGTCATGGGTGATGAGCATCACGGCCATGCCTCTGGACGATTTGAGATCCTTGAGCAGCTCGAGAATCTGCGCCTGGATCGTCACATCGAGTGCGGTGGTTGGTTCGTCGGCGAGGAGCAGGCGGGGTTGGCACGCAAGGGCCATCGCGATCATCACACGCTGGCGCATCCCGCCAGAAAATTGGTGCGGGTAGGCCTTGATCCGCCCCTGCGGATCGGGGATACCCACGGCGTCCATCGCTTCGATCGCGATATTGAGCGCTTCCTGGCTCGACACATCCTGATGGAGCATGATCGCTTCGATGATCTGATCGCCCACGGTGTAGACCGGGTTGAGCGAGGTCATCGGCTCCTGGAAGATCATCGCGATCTCGTTGCCACGAATCTTGCGCATGTCCGATTCGCTCTGCTCGAGCAGGTTGATCACGCTGCCGTCCTCAAGGCGGTAGAGGATCTCGCCGCGATCGAAGCGACCTGGGGGGCGTGGGACGAGCTGCATCGAGCTCATCGAGGTGACGGACTTGCCGCAGCCTGATTCGCCCACAACCGCGAGCGTCTGGCGTGGGTACACGGTCATCCGCACGCCGTCGACGGCCTGGATGCGTGGCCCCGAGCCGTTATCAAACGAGACGGCGAGGTTGTTGACCTGCATGATGGGCTGCTCGGCGATGGCCGCGTTGCCGGTCTTCTGGGTCTGTGCAATGGTCGATTCTGTCATATTCACTCCAAACGCGTCGAGCTTACACGCGTGCTTTCTTGAGTTTCGGATCGATCGCGTCGCGGAGCGCCTCGCCGATCAGGTTGTATGCCATCGTGGTCAGGAAGATCGCTGCGCCGGGGAAGATCGCCAGCCACCACAGGAAGTCGGAGGTCTCGCCCGAAGCGTTTGAGAGCAGGTTGCCCCAGCTCGCCTGGTTCGCTGGGCCAAGGCCCAAGTACGACAGGATCGCTTCGATCAGGATGGCCGCGGCGATCGCGAAGGACGAGTCCACCAGCACAGGAGTCACCCCGTTGGGCAGCATGTGCTTGAAGAGGATCGACCACAGGGGCAAGCCCACGGCCTGAGCCGCCTGCACATAATCCGTCTGGCGGAGCTTCATGAACTCGGCCCGCACGAAGCGCGCGGCGCCCGTCCAGGTGAAGCACCCGATGATCGCCATCATCACATAGATATTCTGAGGCAGCACACTGGCCGCGACAATCAGCAGGAACAGCACCGGGATCGCCATGAAGACTTCGACAAAGCGGTAGAGGATCAGATCGACCCAGCCGCCGAAGTAGCCCATCAACGCACCGACCGTGACGCCGATGACCACGGCGATGCCCGTGGAGACAAACCCGATCGAGATCGAGAGCCGGCAGGCGTGGAGCATCTGCGAGAACACATCCTGCCCGACAGTGTCGGTGCCCATTACATTCGTGGGCGCGGGTGTGCTTTCGACTGCTTTCCGCAGGTCCATGAGCGTTTTAAGTTCGCCCTCGTTGACCCTCGTCCGTAGATCGAGCATGACATCGCTGACCTGGTAGGAGAGCAGCTTGTCGATCTTGTTGGCTTCCTTCTCGAGCATGTCCATCGTGTGCTCGTTGATCGGGGCCGCGAGATCCTCATCGCTGAGGTTGGCGAACTGCCCGATACGGACGCGCTCGGCTTCGGCGAACCGGGTCCATGCGGTTTTGAGCGAGGTCCAGCCCGGGGCACGGTTGTACAAAGAAGTATCTCGCTGTGTCGGCGAGAACGGGATCAGCGTATAGACCGCTTCGGTGGCGAGTTTGGTTTCTTGGTTCCGGTAGTCGTAGGTCTCTTTCTGCGGCGACCACTTCCAGCCGCCGAGCCCGAAGGCGAGCAACATCACCGCGAGCACAAACATCACACGCCACTTGCTTGCATACGCGAAGATCGAGATGGCCAAGAACGGGATCGCACCAAGCAGGGCGATCACCGCGGACGCGGCCCAAGGGAACCCGTCCCGCTGCTCCCAGTTTCGTTGCCAGTCCGCCGCATCGCGAGCACCGAACCAGCTCGAGATACCGCCCACCACCACGACCATGACTGCAAGCTGGATACCCGCTGCACAGGCTAGGCGGAGCTTCTCGCCCATGTTGAATCGCTTGCTGGGCAGCACCAAGAACAATGGCACCCACACGCCCCAGATCAGCAGGACGACATCGGCCATCGTCAGCATCTGGATCATCGGGGAGGTCATTTCGCCACGCGAGCCGTCGGCGTTGAGTGTCCATTCGATAATCGGGTGACCCGACGCGATCAGCGGCGAAAAGATCGCGAAGAACGCCACGATCAGGATCCACACGATCCCCACCATCGCGGCGGGGCGGCGGATCACCTGACCGAAGGCCTCGGCCCAGAAGCCCTTGGCGGGTTGGTGCCCGATGCCTTGGGCGAGCTGGACCCCGGTGACAGAATCTGGTTGATTCGTTGCTTGACTCATTTGTATGAAATCCTCGGATCAGCCATGGAATACAGAATGTCCGCGAGCAGCAACGCCAGCAGGTTGACCGCCGCGATCATCATCGTGTTGGCGAGCAGCAGCTCGCGGTCCTTGAGATTGATCGATTCGATCACCAGGCTGCCCATGCCGGGGATGGTGAAGATTTTTTCGATCACGACCGAGCCGGCGAGCATCGCCGGGAAGATCGAGACGAACATCGTGATCAGCGGCAGCAAACTATTGCGGAATACATGCTTGAAGACGATGTCCTTGTACGCCACGCCCTTGGCTTTGGCGGTGCGGACATAATCCATGTTGAAGTTGTCGAGCATCGCCGCGCGGGTCTGCTTAGAGAGCACCGCGAACCCGCCGTAGACCAAGCAAGTGACCGGCAAAACCACATGCCAGACCATGTCGAGCAGGTAGCCCGCTTCCCACTTACCATTGACCGTGGTCGGCAGGTAGGTAAAGCCGTCGGCCGCCGATGAGTGCAAGCCGCTGACGGGGAAGACACCGAGCGTGAAGTTCTGGTTCGCCAGATAGCCCACCATGAGCACGCCGGCCAGCGGGATCGGGAAGGACCAGAGCGCGATGTACATCGAGCCACTGAACCGATCGAAGAGCCCGCCCGAGCGGACCGCCGCGAGCATGCCCGAGGGGATCGCGATGAAGTAGATGATCGGCAGCGCGATCAGGTTGAGCAGGATCGTGATGGGGATCGCATCGGAGATCAGCTCCATCACCGGGCGTGACTTGGAGAACGAGATCCCCATGTCGGGCTTCGAGAGGCTGATCCCCGCGATAAGCCCTATACCTGCTTGTGGGTAGGGGCGGGCGTCGAAGATCGCCATGAGCTTTTCGCGTTCGAGCAGGGCCTGCTCGTAGTAGCCGACGAGATTGTCGCCCAGCTCATTGATCGTGTCGATCCGGTCGCTGGTCTCGATGAGGGCTCGGTTCTTGTCAGCGACCTTGTGCTTGACCTTGCCCTTCTTATCAGTTGCTCCGTCGATCTCAAGCTCTCCGATGGCCTTGCCCAGTTCTGTGTCGAGCTGGGCCCGCCCGGTGATCAGCTTGGATCGTGCGCTCGAGTAGACACTCAGCTGCTGACGGTAGGTGGTTGATTTGAGCTCGTCGCTCGCGTCGGCCGGCCATTCGTATACAGGGAGTGCCTCTTGGGTTGGCAGCTCGTCGACGAACCACGACCAGAGCGGCGGGTCCTTGACGGCCTTGGGCGGCTGGATGACCTCGCCGGTCGGGTCGACCTGGTCACGCTTGCCGAACTTGATCGGGGAGATCCGCCCGAGCCAACGCACATACTGCACCGGCGGCGACGCATCGAGCCCGTAGCGATCTTCGAGGTACGCCTCCTTGATCGCGCGGTTGGTTTGGTCCATGTTGCCGTTGCCGGCGGACATCGACGCGCCGATCCCGCCCGGAGAGAGCGCGATGAGCATAAAGACCAGGAAGGTGATCCCAAGCAGGGTCGGGATCATCAATAACAATCGTCTGAGAATATAGACACCCATAGGACAAACGCTCCTTGCACTTAGTCGGCGAAGTAATACTCGCGTTGGTCCAGACCCGATGGATACGGGTGAACATTCTTGAAGTCCTTGTTGATGAACCGCAGCCACGGGCCCACACGCACAAATGTGTAGGGCTGCTCTTCGTGCACCAGCTCATGGAACTGATGGAAGACCTTCATGCGTTCGTCGGTATCGAGCGTCAGCTTGATCTTGTCGATGTACTGATCCTGGCCTGCGTCCCACTGGATGAAGTTGTGGCCCTGGTTCTGGATGGAATCGGTGTGCCAGATCTGCTTCGGGTCGGATTCGGGAGCCGAAGCCGCCCAGCCCATGACGAGCGAATCGAAATCGCGGTTCTTGAGGATCTGATCGTAGAGCGACCAATCGACGCGGCGTGGGTTACAGATAATCCCCACGGCGGCACACTGATCCACGACATACTTCTCGAGCCGGCGTGAGGTCTCGCTGCCCACCACGCGGGTGAACTCGAAGGAGAACTCGTCGCCGCGTTCGTTTTCGAGGATCCCGTCGTCGTCGGTATCGACCCAACCTGCTTCGGTGAGCAGTGCTTTGGCCCGGTCAAGATCGTATGGCCACGGCTCGATCTCGGGGTTGGCGGCTGGTGACGGCGGGTTGTTTGGCCCGACGGCGACCTCGCCGATCCCGCTATAGATATCGTCGATGATCAGCTGGCGGTCGATGATCATGGTCATCGCCTGGCGGACGCGCTTGTCGTGGAACGGGGTGAGCCGACCATTGCGCGGGCCGCATTGCCATGCGATGAAGGCATAGCCCGAACGCATGTTCACCCAATCGAGCGAGTAGGCGAAGTCCGCCCAGCCCCGCTCACGCGAAACACTCACAAACTGCGGCGAGCTCGGCGGGATCAAGCTCGCGTCCCCGTTGCGGAACTCGGTCAGGCGGGCGATGTCCTCGGTGATGACCTTGAATCGCATCGAAGCGAGGGCCGATCGCTGGGCCCAGTACTGCTCGTTGCGCACGAGCACAATGTCTTGCCCAGGCTTCCATTGGTTATCGATATCAAGCAGATCGAGCTTGAACGGGCCAGAGCCCATCAACAGCCCGGTGCTCTGGTTGATCTGGTTGGGCGTAAAGCTGGTGTAGAAGTGCTTGGGAAGCACATAGTTGGCCAATGCTGATTGCAGGTTGTACGCGTCGGGTTGGTTGAAGGTGAACTCGACGACCTTCTCGGAAATCACTTCGACCTTCTCGATCGAGGTCAGGATCGAACGCAGGGCCTCGGTCTCGTACTCGGGGTTGTTGATGTAGTCGTGGAAAGTCCAGCGGACATCTTCCGCGGTGATCTCAACGCCATCAGAGAAGCTGATGTTGTCGCGGATCTTGACCCGCAGCCAGTAGCCGTCGGCATCGTACTGCCAAGCCTCGGCCAGCACGCCTTCGAGCTCAAGGGTGTCCGGGTTGTACGCGGCGAGTGAATCGCAGACGAGCTCGGCGACCCTCCGGGCGTAGGCATCCTCGGCGAGCACCGGAGTAATTTTCTTGAGCTGGGCTGGGAAGATCTCGGTGAACTCGCCGCCGAAACGGTAATCGGCTTCATCGGTCGGGTCGCTCACGAAGGTATAGTCTGGCTGCCATGCGATCGGCGTGCCATCCGGGCGGGCCCAGCCGTCCTTGGAGTTCGAGCCCGTGTTCGAGCTGCTTGAGCCGCCGGTTGAACCGGAAGTCGAGCCATCGCCGGCGCTGATGTTAAACGCCCCGCTCGAGAGTCGGCTGTCGAGATCGCTAAACCGCTGCTCGACGCTCTCGAGCTGCTCGAGGATCTCGCTGGTCGTTGCTTCGGTGTTGTTGAGGTTCCGGTCTTGCTTGGCGACCTGCTGTTCAACCGAGTTGATCTTGGTGAGGACCTCTTCGGTCTTCTTCCATTGGCGATCGCCGCTGTAGATGTTCATCAGTGAGATGATCCCCACGATGACCACCAACACCATGAGTACGAAATCTTTTAGACCGAACTTATTCTGCATGTGTACCTGCCTCTAGATTGCTCGAATGGCTTACTCAAAATCTTCTCGACGGGGCTGTTCGCCCTTTGTTGCCCCCACTGGCCACAAGGCCGAAATCAGGGGGCTATACAGTATCATGTTTCCTTAGCGTTGTCGCTTGGGATCGAAGGCTTCTCGCAGACCTTCTCCAACAAAGTTCATCGCCAGGAGCGTCACCCCGAGCAACAAGCACGGGAAGAACAACAGCCACCAATGGCTGCGATAGGTGTTGAGCTCGCCCAGACCATCCGCAGCCAGGTTCCCCCAGCTCGGCAGCGGCGGCTTGACCCCGATCCCCAGGAAGCTCAGGAAGCTCTCTTGCAAAATCGCCTGAGGCACCGCCAGCGTGGCATAGACCACGATCGGCCCGATCAGGTTCGGGAGCAAATGCCGAACAAAGATCCGCACCGGCGTGCACCCGATCGCCTGGGCCGCCTCGACAAACTGCTGATTCTTCAGGCTCAGCACCTGCCCGCGGATCACCCGGGCCATCGTCAGCCAGCTCACGCCCCCGATCGCGATCAGCAGCGTGAGCACATCGAGCATCGTCCGCGTGCCCGTCGAGAGCTCTCGGCGGGGGTACTTCTGGTTGGCGAGCACCGTGAGCTCGTCGTTGAGTTCTGGATCCGCGGCCAGCAGCGCACTGGCCTGCGACTTGCTGATCTGATTGCCCTCGGCTTCTTGGATATCAATAACTTGGTTCACCACCCAGCTCGATTTGGCCTTGTTGTGCGTCACCCACTCGTCGACCATCGCGTCGCTGGCCACCGCCAGCAGCACCACGAGCAGGATATAGGGCAGCCCGTAGAGCACATCGACCACCCGCATCATCACGGAATCGACCTTGCCACCGATATAGGCCGCCAGCGCGCCATAGATCGTCCCGATGCTGACGCTGATAAGGGCCGCCGCGATCCCGATGGTCAGCGAGATCCCCCCGCCGGCCAGGAGCCGGATCCCCAGCGAACGCCCCAGCGTATCCGATCCGAACGCATAGGTCGGCCACTCAGGCTTCACAAGCTCGAGCAACGCCCGGTCCTCGGGCGTATCGCGGGCTGTGAGCAGGTCATTGACCATCACGCCGTGTTCTTGGGCGATTTCTTCCAGCCGGCGCGGATCGATGGCCGCCGTAGATCGCTCGATGTCCTGCTCGTCGTAGCTCCACCAGTTCGGGGGCAGCCGCCCGGCTTTGGGCGAGCCCGCGTCGTAGCGTGGCACGCCGATGGATTCCCCTTGGGCATCAACAGCCGATGACAGCGTCCACGGCAACGAGCCCAGGCAAGCCGCGAACATCAGCACCAGCACGCCCATCCCGATCATCCCCGCGATCGAGCGGGTCAGCGGGTTGTCCTTGCTCCGCGCGGGCGCACGAAGTGCGCTGATGGATGCTTCTTGCCCATCGACATCACCACTACTTTGTGCACGCGTTCGGCGAGACTTGGTCATGCTCACACCTTACCCAATCGGATCATGTGATGTGCACCGCCGCTCTGAAAAAACTCTGACAAACAAAGCGAATCCGGCCCGATCACCGAACTCGCAAACCCGCGCTTCGGGCAGCACCTATACCAGGCAATCCGACGCACAAGCAGCTCATGCCCAGCACTTTGTTGCTTTGAGCCCGAATTGCAATTTATTACAGTTCGGATAAAATCATCACATAGCTTCCAAAACATGAAGCAATCTCAATCCCATTGTGATAACTTGCCCCCGTTCGTGCCCGGACCGAGCGTTCTCCAAGACATCGGTCAGAATCCATGGTATTCCACTGTTCGCTTTGCAGACGAACCGGGCGTTCCAGGACCACCACCGACCTGCCGTAGCAGGCGGTGTCGCTCCAGCAAGCTCGGCTTGCAGGAGTATACGTGATCAAGCATGATTAGCTCCATACTTTGAAAGGAAACCACAATGAAAACCGTCCCCTCCAGCATCTTAGCCATCACCCTTGCAGCCATTGCCGGCAGCGCCATTGCCGATGAATGTGTCCCGACTCCTCCCGCGTTCTTTCTCATTACCTATGACACAGACTGCCTCGAGTGCACCAGCAGCATTTCCACAGCTTCAGCTGCGGCTGTAACCACAACGGCGGGATGTTCAGATTTTCCACCACCATGCGATACAGAGTGTGGCGTTGATGCAGATATTGACGCTTCGGGGTGTGACACTGAAGCTTTCGCTGGGGCGGATGGAGATTGCTTTGATCCTCATGGCTCATGTGTTTCATCGCTTGCACAAGCTTCTCATAGTAGCGGTCAAATCCTAGGGATAGTTGAGCTATCGTTTCCTTGCTGTTTCCGTGTCAGCGATGGGTTCCACGGCCAATCAACTGGCGCTGCCGCGGGGTCTGCGGGAGTTAGTGTTGAGTTTAATGTCAATAAAGCATGCGATGCCACTGTCAGTTTTAGCGCCGGTGATCCATGCACAGCGTCGACGCTAACCGAAGGACCCCGGATTGTCACCGCAGGCATTGCATTTACGAGTTGTGACTCTGTTTGTATCTCACAGACTCAGACCATCAATGGCTACCAGGAGATTAACTCCCTTTGCGGTGTGGGATCTGCTACGCTGAGCCTGTGCGGCCCGACGGATTCCATCGAGATGATTACCGTCGCATTCAATGACCAACAATTCGATCTCTCTGGTGATGGTCGGTTCTCTCAAGCAGATGTCGACCTGCTCTTCTTGGAAGTTGGGAACCCTGCTACAGGAGCGCTCGAAGGCTTTGACATCAATGGAAACGGGACGATTGATATTGATGATGTGACTTTGCTCCAGACACTGATCGACTGCGGGCTTGGATCAGGAATCTTCGGTGATACCAACGGCGACGGCGTTGCCAACTGCTGTGATCTCCCCGACTACACAGCGGCACTCGGGTCGACCATTGGCTCGCCCGCTTATCTGATCGAGCTCGATTTCGACCTAGATGGGGACATCGACAGCGTTGATCAAGCCGAGATGAACAAAGTCTGTGCCGCCGATTTCAATAATGATTATCAGCTTGATTTCTTTGATGTGACCCAGTTCCTTGACGCATACAACAATGCCGATCCAGCAGCGGACTTCAACGGGGATTCAAACTTTGACTTCCTGGATGTTTCCGCGTTCCTCGGGGAGTTTAACGCCCCCTGCTAATCTGTGATTGAACCAGGATGAATTGCAGCAGCCGCGAGTGATCGCGGCTGTTTTTCTCTATCAACTGAGCTCGAGATCCACAAAGCTGACCGGAGCCAATAGAAAAAGCTTGCGGCCTGCGCAAGCTTCTCGAACTGTGTTCGTTGGATTTTCAATCAGGGAGACAGGACTTGAACCTGCGACCTTCTGGTCCCAAACCAGACGCTCTACCAAGCTGAGCTACACCCTGTTGCGGCTATGACTATAGCCCGCTTATCGTCCGATCTCGCACCCGAGATCAGCAAAATATCGCTCTCTTGCCCCCGCGGGCAGGACTCTGTTTTAGAGCGGGACCTCCTTGAGGACCAGGATCTTGGGCTTGTCGCCCGGCTCGATCACATTCGTCCGGTCCACGATCATCAGGTACCGCTTGGCCACCGACGGGATCAATGGGTCCTCGGGGCGGAGATTTGCCACATCGGACTCCTGATAGCCGTGGACAAGGAACCAGACCGCGTAGTAGTCCGAGCGGACACTGATCGTGTTGAGCACCGAGTTGGCCATCGCCAGACGCTCGGCGTAGTCGTCCATGTTCTCGCTGGGATCACCCGGATCAGTCTGACCTTTGTAGCCAAAGAGTTGCGACATGATCGTGTTGTTGTCGCCGCCGATATCGTGCATGCCAGAGTACTTGTCGTCGAACCCGTACTGCTGGATCGAGAGGTGGCGGTGGTTTCCCCATCGGCTTGTCGGCGACGCCGGGTCGATCCGCACCGCGAGCAGCTCGCCGAGCGAGGCAAACCCGGGCATCGAACGCAACCCGTCGATCCCGGTGATCGACGCACGATCAACCGGCGAGTTCCCGCCGGGGATCGTCGTGACAGACAACGGGATTTCACCACGCATGTTCTTGGAGACCAAGGTCGGGACCGTCGGCTCAAAGTTCAACGGGGTGAGGTCGTACGCGATATTGAAGGCAGCCGTATTGGGCACGCTGTACTGACGGTCACGGTACGCCACGATCGCCGCGGCTACATCCGGGTTCTCTCTGAAGCTCGACCCGGTCAGCGTATTGAGATCGGGCAGGTTGAGATCGGCGTTGATCACAGGGTCTTTGCCCCACCATTCATCCGTCACCCCGCTGGTGCCGTCATATGACCCACGGCTCGGGGTCAGCCCGGGCAGGGCACGGAGCACCTCGATCGGTGCGGTGTTGATGTTGACCTGGCCGAAGGTCGCCAGCGAGAGCGCCATCCGCTGGCGGTCCCGATCGGTCAGCAGCGGGTCGTTCTGTTGCGGCTCATTGAGCTGCGTCACCCCCGCGATCGCACGCACCTGATCGATCACCCCCAGCGCCGTCGGCACGCCGGTGCCACGCAGGATATCGCCCACCCCGGGCGCACCGGGGATGAACTCCGCGGGCGTCTCGGGCGTGACATTCAGGTACGACACGAAGTCATCGATCACCAGGTGCCCGTCGTCGAGCAGCGGCTTCTTCGTGCCCGCTGTCCGGACATAGGTCTCATCCCATACGCTGTCCGCGTCAGTATCCGAGACGGAGGGCGTGATCTCGATGCCCATCGCGATCGCCATGGCCTCGGGGCCGGTCATCCACTCGCTGGCGGTGTAGTCCGTCTCCTGGGCCGCTGTCCGTGCGGGATCGGGCGCGTAGGTCGGGCCGATGCCCCAGGCGAGCAGCAGATCCGCGAGCCGAGGCTTCTCTTCAATGTTCCGTCCGCTGATCAGGATCTCGGGCATCTCGTCATTGAGCAGGTGGTCGAGCCCGGAGCCCGAGAAGTTGGCGATCGGCTCAAGAACAAACTTCGTTGCCGTATCATTTTCCGCATCCTCGTCGCCCACACCGGCTGGATTGAATTTTTGATACGGATCCAATGCCGCGGTCTGGACGATCGCACGATTGCCAATGGCTCCGCGCCTGATGAAGTCACTAATTGTCTCCCCAATCTCGAAATCTTCTCTGATTGCGGGATTCACGAGCGGGTCTGAAAGATCGGTCGCTCCCATATTGTCGTCAAAGATATCGCTCGCAGATGGAGTCGCGCTGATGTACACCTCGTTGATGGCTTCGGTATCCGTCGGGCTACGCCGCGAGTGCAGCATCCACGGCGTGATCTGCCCGGGCTCGGGCTTGATATTCAGATCGCGGAGACTCGCATTATCGTAATCGCGGCGCCGGCTTGTCTTCCAGCGGGTGAGCACGATCCCGATATTATCATTCCGAATCGTCGTACCAGAGGGCACACTGAGAACATCCATAATATCTGGAGTAAATGAAACTGTATCTGGGATCGTATTCTGAGCGGCAGCAAGTTGAACATCGAGCGTCCCGTCGATCGACAACCGGTCAACCAATAGATCGTTGTCCATCAGGTTGCGCAGCGTGCGCTCACTGGCCGGGATCGCTGGATCGTTGGACTCTTCCCCGCGCCCGAGCACCTTCCGCCAGAGCCTCGCTTCAAGTACATCATTCCGGGCGGATGTGAGCAGTGGTGACGCGGGAAGAGTCGCGAGATTTTCGACCGTTGCGATCGCTGCGGATGGCTCCCCAAGCAGCCCGCCATCACGCGGATCGAACTCCATCATCATGACCGGGCGACTTGTGCCGACTCTAAACTGATTCTGGACCCATTCCTCTGCGGCACCTGTCCAGGGCAGACCATCGAAGCCGTTGCCGGTATGAGCATCATCGTCGTTATCGTCTAACAACTCCCATCGTGCATCGCGCCCGGTGGTGTCGAATCGCCTATCAGCAATGACATAGAACACCCGTGTCTCGCCCGCGCCCAAGATCACATTGCGTGTGATGTAGTCGCTGACCGAACCGTCTGCCGGCATCGGCCCTCCGGTCGTGCCGGATTCAGAAGGATTCCCCGTGATATTATCATTGTTATCCGCGTTGTAATAGGTCGGATCGATGGTGTTGTCGGGGTAATGCTCGAGGTACTCAGCGACTTTGTAGAAGCGTCCGGCATACTCAAGGTAATATCCGAATCGATAGTTGGCCGCCGGGTCGATTGTGTCGGTGGTTCCGGAGACCATCTTGCGGGTCAACGCAGCCCCCCGAGCATCTCTACCGCCCAGACTAATCGCCTCGTCATACGGATTATGAAGTTGGAACGCGAGTACATGGATTAGATAATCAGAGTTATCGTTCCCAAGATCGCCGTTGACTGTGATCTCCCCGATGTTGGCACGAGGAGGGTAGTTGATACGGCGGCTTACAAAATCGACTGTCGGTGATTGGTCATAATCTTGATCTCCGCCTTCATCAACACCACCGCCTTCGGTTATATCTGCATCAGTGTAGACATACACCGAGCTGACCTCGGTGATCACCGGCATCGCTTCGAAGCCGTAGACATTGACCACCTGGCGTTCGCCCGTGAGTTGACCGTTGTCAAGACGCTTGTCGGCCGCCGGTGTCGGGGGCGTGGTCAGCGGGTCGAGATCGAAGAGATTCCCGCTCGCCGCTCCGGGGTAGCGATGGTACATATCGTCAGCGGGTTGGATGGTCGGATCACCACCGCCGGGGACATTGGTGAAGTAGTTCCGCACCGTGTCGCCGTAGCCGGCTCCGTTGAGGATCAAGGTCGCGACGGTCGGCGTGCCGTCCGAGTCGGTCATGTCCTTCATGTTCACCGAGGTGTGAGCCGCGATCCGCAGCGCCAGCTCTGGGCTGCGATGCCCATAGAACAAGGTCGTGCGTGGGTTGAGTTCGAGCAACGGGTCCGTCAGGTTCATGTTCCAGATCGTCGGGTCGTTATCGGCATCGAGCTCGCCGGCCAGCGCTTCGGAGTAGAGCTCGAAGAGCAGCGAGGGGCTCGCCAGCGTGTTGCCGATGTAGGGCGCTGAGTTCTCGAAGCCCAACGCCCCAGGATTCACAGCGCTGCCCAGCTTCTCGCCGCCCGTCAGCGCGACCGAGCCGCTGATTGTGGTGAGCCAGTTGCGTGGGCTCAGCGCACCGTGGGCCATCGAGTTAAACGAGATCCGGCCGCTCTCATAGTCGCGGTTGACCTCGCCGACCATGCCCGGGCGGACGCTCGGATTCATGGTGAAGAGATCCGTCACCGCCAGCCCGTGCTGAGCGCGATCGAGCTCGAGGGGTCGGTTGCTCAGCAGCGGGCTCATCCGCCGGGTCTGCAGCTCATCGCTGTTATCGCTCTGATAGCGCCCGCTCATCACCCGCTCGAGGCGCGAGGTGTGCTCTGGGTCATTGAACATCCGGAAGCTGAGCAGCTCGGTCAGGTCGTCGAGCCCGTAGAGGCTCCCCGAGCCCGAGCCTGAGCGACGCGCCCAAGCCGCGGCCCGGTTGGACGGGTTGAGCCGACCAACATCGTTGAACTGCTCGTAGCGTTCTTCCGGGGTGATGCGCGCAAACGACAGATCGAACGGCATCGTTTCATACTGCTTGAGCGGCTCCATCCCCGCGATCGCCGTGCCGTTGGTCGAGCCCACATAGCGCGAGGTCAACGAGCCCCCATCGATAATCCCCCGGCGAAGAGCCGAGTAGGCATAGCGCCCGATGAGCATCGACGGCGCCTCGTCGTTGAGATCACGCACATCACGCGTCCCGGGGGCCGGCGGGCCGAACGGGTTGGCGTAGGCATGCTCGTACAGACGGTAGTCCAACGGATCGCGCCCATACGCGATCGCCGGGCGTGGCGTGTCCCAGCGCCCATTGGCGTCCGGGCTCGGCGGGGCGAACGGGCGGTGGATCTGTGAGAACGAGAGGGGCACGAAGTTGTTGTCACCGGTGTAATCACTCGCCGCGTCCTGCATGGTCAGGATCCGGCGCAGGTCGATATCCGCCGGGGTCAGCCCCATCGGGAACTCGCTGCTCGGTGGCACGAGCAGATCCGTCGCGGTGTTCACATTGACCATCGACGACAGGTCCACCGCGCGGGCGGCGACAAAGTAGCGGTAGTTCTTGTTGTTATAGAGCACCTCGACATCGTCGCGGGCGCTGGTGTTATTGTCCTCGCCAAAGTCACGCGCCGAGCTAAGCTCGAACCAGCGCGAGTCGGCAAACTTGTCGCCATCGGCATCGGCGTACTGGTACGCCGGGAAGTCCGGATCGGCCCAGGTCGATTCGTCCCCGTTTCGGTTCAGCGTGATGAACGGCTGGTTGATCGGCATGTACATAAACCGCTGGTACATCGTCCACACCGCGGGGATGTTCCCCGGATCGGTCAGCCCGATGGCTAGCGGCGACTTCTGTCCGGGCACCCAGATGCTGTTGCCATTCGCTGGTTCAGGCACATGGGTCATAATCATCGACTCGGGGTCGTCTGGGTTCTCCTTCACCCACAACGAAAGATGTTCGCTCATCCGGCGGACATCGCGACCATCCGCATCCGTCACCGTACCGAGCCCGGGCTCGGCGAAGAAACTCCCGATCGTGCCGGGAACCAACGCTTCATTGGGACGCAGGTTGAACAGGTTCACAAAGCGCCCGTCGGGCGCGAAGTTCGAGATCTGGAGCCAGTCGCGGTGGTCGAGGAAGTTCTTGGCGTTTGGGTACAACGGGTCATACCCCTCGTACTGCGAGAACGGTCGATCCGCGCCCTGCGTACCGGGGTTGCCCAGATACACCGGCGTTGTCGATGCGAGCCAGGAGTCCGACGCGACGCTGTTGTCGTCGAGCAGGTTGATGCCGTTGAGCGAGCTGGGCCCGCCCTCTGGGGTGAAGAGCTGGTACTCGAAGCCCGGGGGCACGGCCGATCGCTTGGTCCAGTCGGTATAGGGCGCATCGGTGAGCTCGCGCCGCCCGAATGCCTGTGGCGGCGTGTTCCCATCAAGCTGCACATACGCGTCGAGCCGATCGTTGCCGACGACCCCGCTGAGGTATTCGCCGAAGGAGTTGGAGGTATCGACCAGGTCCTTCTGCGTGCGGATCGAGGTCGCGGCTCGCCGATCGGTGCGTCCGATCGAGACATAGATCGCCGCGAAGACCGAGATCAACGCCAGCGTGCCGATGACAATCAACAACGCCGACCCGCGCCGTTCATGAGCACCGGGCACTTGGCCCGCGCTGCGCATCAGGGCAGTAGGACTCGGCTGGCGTACATTTGGTTCGTGAAGTGTTCTCATGGCTGTCTCCTCGCCAATACCGGCGATGCGCACGCGCTGTCTCGATCTCGGCGTCTGTCTGCTCCGTGCGTGCAGATCCCCGTCGCCGAGCGTCCCCACGCTCTGTCTCCCCACGCGTGCATCTCGCACGCGTGGGCAATGTCCGGCGATTCACTCAAGCTCGGGGAGCTCAAAGATCACCTGGTATGTCTGCTCGATGCTCTTGTCCTGCGGATCGGCAAGGCTCATCGTGATCCGGATCAGCTTGGGCCACTGCCAGACCTCGTCGTCGTCGGTGAGCGGGGTATTCGTCGGGTCGTCCACCTCGCCGTTGGGATTCAGGAAGCCGAAGGTCGCGATTTCGACAGCATCCGGAGTCGTCGGCGGGCCGGCACGCCCGACCACAAGCTGCGTCGGCATCCCCTGCGGCCTAGCGAGCGGAGGCGTAGCGTTCGGATCAGCCCCCGCCTGTGTCAATGACCGTAGCTGGTACGGCTGAGCCGCGGGAAGATCGTTGCCGGGGTTGAGGACGCCGTCGTTGTCCGAATCGACATAGCGATCGAGCCCGTACCACATCAGTTTTTTGAAATCCGGATCCGTGACGGGCAACGAGTGATCCACAAAGCCGTAGGACCATTCGACGATGAACTCGGAGCAATGCGGGATAAACACCGACGCCCCGAGCATCTCCTGGTTCGCCTCGGCGTACGCCTTGGCGATGTCCTCGGCATCGCTGGCCCCGAAGTCGCCGTCCTCAAAGAGCAGACGCGTCGGGATGTCCTCGTAGCGCACGCCGGAGACAAACTCGGGCGGGTTCGCACTCAGGTCCCATCGGCTCGGCAGCGCGTCGATCATCCACTGGCGGATCCGCTGCTGCTGCAACGGCTGGCTCAGATCGAGCACATTGGCATCGGTGGGGTTAGGCTGCGAAGCATTGCCCCAATAAACATTCTGCTCGAAATCATCACGATCTCGGGTAATCGGTGTGGCTGAGCCAGGCGCGTAGTTGAAATACGCCGTGGGCGATGTAGACACCGGCAGCGACTGCACCATGCTGCGGATCGTGGCGAGGTCCTCGCTCACGATATCCACGAGCCCGCTCGTGCGGAAGCTCGCCTGGTCTGGATCCCCGTCCGTCGAGAGATCGTACAGCCAGCGATGACTCTCGGTAGGGTCCGATCCGCTGAGCGAGGTAAAGATACTCCGGGCCGCGGGCTGGAGCGCATACTGGCGGGGCGAGTCTTCAAGATGCCTACGCTGATCCAAGTCCCCAAAGTTGTTGCGATCGAGCCCGAAGAGCTCGGCGGGCACAAACTGCCCGGGCCCACGCGGATTCACCAAGAGCGTCACATGACGCAGCAGCGCCCAGTCACTGGCGAACTCGTTGGGATTGATCTGCCCGGGGTTGTTGACCCCGACGCGTGCATCGATCCCGGCTGGATTGGTATAGTTCGAGTCCCACGGCTGGGGATTGAAGAACAGGTTGGTCGAGGCGTTGGCATTGGCCAGCTCGGGCGGACGCTTCTGCCCGTGCCCATAGTAGATCGCGGCTTCGTGCGAGCGGGCGATCATGTTGGGCGCGATCGCCTTGCGGGCGGTCTCGAACTCGCCGTGGCGGAAGAACATGATCTCGTCGCTGCGGCGGATCCGCCCCGGGTTGCTTGAGAACCCCCCGAAGAGCGCGTTGTCGATGTCCGTCTTCTCGCCACGGAAGAGCTGGACATCGTTGCCCTCATTGGCGTTTTTGTTGACGATCACCAAGAACCCGTCGCGGGTCATGCCCTCGAAGTCCTCGCGCATCACGCGTTCGAGCCTGGCGGCGAACTGGTTGAGTTCCGAGAGCTTGCGCCCCTTGGCGACGGTATCGCCGAGCGTGTTAAAGATCGTCGCGACCCCAGCCGTGACGAGCACGAGGATCCCGATGGTCACCATCATCTCGACGATGGTGAAGCCCTTGCGATTTGTAGAGCGGTCCGCGTGATGATTGGTCTGATTCTGCATGCTCATGGAGATTCCTCCAAAGTGACGAGCCGAATCCCCACCGGCGTACGGGGTGTAAAGATAACCTGGCGGACCCAGCTGGCCCGCTCGTCATCCCAATCGATTTGATCTGAGTTCCCGGCGACCCGCGTCGCGCTGTCCGCACCGCCCGCGTTCTGGAGCGTGAACGGCGGATCGACCTGCACCACCCGTTCGCCCGAGAGCGGATCAGCCGGATCGATGGTGGGCAGCCCCACGACCGTGCGCACGACGCCGGTGTTGTCGAGGAGCTTCTGCCCGACCTTGGCCGCGAAGCCCACCGAGGTATCGATATTCGGGTTGCGCCCGTCGGTGAAGACCAGCCAATCGAGGTGTGCTTCATGCACTTCGGTCTCGAGCAACTGGATCGCTGCGTACACACTCGTCGCTTCACCATTATCGACGGTGATCCGACCGTTGCCCGCGTTGATCGCCACCGGGAGCAACGCATTATCCGGATAGCCATTGCCGCCGGTGATCGCATCGCTCAAAGAGTACCCGCTGGGGATCCGCAGGCGTGTATCGATCCGGCGGACAAAGATGGCCGCCTGCAACCGATCGCCCGCGGGCTCACGACGCAGCGCCAGGTCCCAGACATACTTGGGGTCCTTGCCTGAGTACGGCGCGGGGTGCACCCGCGCGGACACCGGGATCTGGGTCAGCATTGGGTTTGTGTTGGCGATGTTAAGTGTGGGGTTGATTGATGAACCATTCCCATTAAAGCTCCAAAGACCAGTGCCAAAGCCGCCATCACGCTGATACCCGGGGATCGGTGAGCTCCACCCGTAATAGCCAACTCCATCCTGAGGCACGACCCACTCGTAGGCGTACCGCTCGTTGGCGCTCGCGTTCTTCTTGTTAAACACCGAACTGATCAGCGAGAAATCGATGAACTCACGGTTCGATGTGATCTGCGCCTCGGCCACCTCGGCGACCTGCTCGCCCTCGATGGCCTCGAACGAGTCGCGCTGCTCGGCGATGATCGCCGGAAAAATCGCACCCAGACCGAGCATCCCGATCGCGAGCACCAAGATCGCAATGAGCACCTCAACGAGCGAGAAACCGCCTGCGGTTCTCTGCATATTGATTGGACGATCACCTGTGTTCATCGCAGCACCTCCTGGAGCTCGCCGGTGTACGGCTGGATCAGATAGATCCGCGCCAAGGGTTCGTCCTCAAAGTTCAGATCCGTGTCGCCATCACGCACAAAGGTCGTGTTGCCGTTGATCCATTGATCGATCCGCTCAACGATCGCGGCATCGCCCACGCCGCCGAAGAGCGCTTTATCGAACCCGATCTGGTCGCTCGGGCTCTCCTGATCAAAGGGCTCATACAGCGTGTTGGTCTCGCGGTTGAGCCCGCGTGCCTGAGCCCCGACGGCGAGCTTGCGTTCGTCATAGAGCGCCAGCCGCGTGACGGGCTTGACGAGGATCGTATCATTGGATTGGTTGCCGATGAGCTGCTCACGCAGCACATCGTCCGGGGTCGCGTACGAGAAGCCGTTGGCGTCGAGATCACCCGTCTCGATCGTGCGAGCCGCCCACACCGCGATACTGTCGGCCAGGTCGACCCGCTGGGGAAGCTCATCGAGCGCCGGACGATTCCCGTAAGGGCGTTGCTGGCTGTTGCGTGGGCTCACAAAGAGGGCCGTGCCCGAGTCTCGACTCAGGATCCCGGTGCGTCCCTCGAAGCGGATCATAAACGACTGACGCGCGGTCGGACGCGTGCGATCGACCGCCGACAGGCTCCCGTCGATTGGCCCGCCGCTGATCTGGGCATCGTGGGGGAAGAAGCCCGACTCGGGGAAGAGCCAGTGGGCGATGTCTTTGATCGGATCATTCTCGTCGGTCCCGCCGTAGGCCACGGAGGTATACCACACGGCGTACTCGCCGCCGATCGAATCATAATCGATCATCGAGCCCGACGGGGCGAACCCGCGGACATTCCAGAACCGAGGCATATCGATCGTCTGCCCGATCGAAGAGGGCACGAACACATCGCGATCGAAGTACGGCGACTCGATCAACGCCCCGCTGGTCCCGGTGTTGGCCGGCGTCCGCTCGCGGATGGTCCCGACCTTGACAGCCGGGATGATCTGCATCCGCCCGACATCAGGCTCAAAGACAAAGACCACCGCGCCGTCTTGCCCGGAGATCACCGCGGTATCGCGGGCCATCTGGGCCCCGGCCTGCAGGCCGTTGACCGCTAGGGACTGGTTCGATGAATACGCCATCGTCTGGAACGCGGGCACCGCGATGCTCAGGATCACCAGACCGATCACGATCACGACCAGAATCTCGACAAGCGTGAACGCAGAGCGCACGCGCCCGCGGAGGCATCGCCCCTGTCCGTTGGTCATTGATTGTGCTTGGGTTTCATTCATCAGTTCCCGATCCCGACCGCGTTATCTTTCCAGACATCACGACGCAGCTCGGCGATCTCTTCGAGATCCGTCGGCACATCGATCCGGAAGTAGTCCGCGATCGTTTTAATACTCTCCGTCCCAAACAATCCATCTGGCCCAGCGCTCACCACCGCGAACCGTCCATTGCGCAGCTTCGAGTCGCCCTGTGTGAAATCCGCGTCGTCGATATTGGCCACATCGAGATTCGTAGGGTTATTCTCGACGCGTGCGGTCAGCACCGGATCGATCAGCACGGGCGGGATGTTGAGATCCAGCTCGTTCTCGACGACCAGGCGTCCGTTCTCAAAGCGCCCCGATTCCCAGCGGTAGTAGCGGTACGCGTTGCCAAACGAATCGACAAGCGACACCAGCGCCCGGCGTTGGTACGGCTCATAGTCGTTGTACGCCGCGTCGCGGTCCTTGGGGTCCGAGCCATCGAGCAGGTGCTCGGGGTATTCGTTGGGATCGATGTAATCAATCGCCACGCGAACACCGCGACGGTCCACATCGATCATCGGATCGTACCGATCGCGTGATGAACCCACCGGGTAGCCCACGCCCAGGTACGAGCCGTCGATATTGGGGCGAGCGAAGCCCGCACCACGCACGCCGTCGATATCCCGATCGAGCACGCCAGCGAGGTAGTACGCCAGCGAATACTTGCTATAGCGCCGATCATCCCACCCGGCGTCATCGTCCCATCCGGTGCCGCTGGAGAGATCGATATCATCGCTCCCCGCCGAACCCGTGCGGCGGCGGAAGAAGTGGAAATCAAGCCCCTCGGACCAGATAGTGACGGTATAAAATGTCGTCGGGCCGCCGGTCACTTCCAGGATCGGGCCGTCTTCTGCAAACGATCCATCATAGAGCAGCGGGCGATACTTATTCGCATTGGCGCTCACGCCCACCCCGTCGTGCACGAGCGGGGGCAGGAACCCGAACTGGCTCTCGAACTGCTCGATCGCCTGCACAAGTGCATCGGCCGAGCGTTGAGCCGCGATCCGCTTGGACGACTTGAGCGCCCGGTTGGTCGCCGAGAGCACCAAGCCCGCGAGGATCCCGATGACCGCGATCACCACCAGCAGCTCGATGAGCGTGAAGCCGCGGGCCCACGGGGACAGCGATCGGGCGTCGCCCGCCGTTGCTTGCTCGTGTTGTGTTGATCTGTGTGTCATAGGTTCCGCCAATAGGTTCCGCCAAATAAGTTTCGTTCCGTCATTTCCCCGATCAGTCATTTCCCGATCATCGGTGGGCATCAGCCGCCGATGCATCAATCGCCGTGCATCAGCCGCCGAGCGATTCGAGCATCGCGATCATGGGCAGGAACATCGCGACCACGATCGTACCGACCATGACACCGAGCACCACCACCATCAACGGCTCGAGCAGCGACACCAGCGACGCCACCGCCACATCGACCTCCTCGTCGTAGTTGTCCGCGATCTTGAGGAGCATCGCGTCCATCTCGCCCGTCTCCTCGCCCACATCGATCATGTTGACCACGATCGCATCACAAGTCTTGGATTCACGCAGAGGCGACGCGAAGGTCTCGCCCTCGCGGATCGAATCGTGCACATTGCGCAGCGCCTTCTCGAACTTGTAGTTGCCCGAGGTCTGCGAAGTAATCATCACCGCTTCGAGAATCGGCACACCAGCGCTGATCAAGGTGCCCAGCGTCCGTGTGAAACGAGCGATCACGGTTTTCTTGACCAATGTACCAAGCACCGGGATCCACAGGACCAAGGTATCGAACACCACGCGCCCGGGAGGGGTCTTTTTGATGAGCTTGTACGAGATCCAGAGCACCGGACCACCGCCCACAATGAATATCCAACCCGGCCACTGCCCGCTGACCGAACCCGTCCCGGCGATCCATCGGCTCGTTGCGATCAGCCCCAGGGTCAAGCCAGGAAGCTCGACCTCAAAGTCCATAAAGATCTCCTCGAAGCTCGGGATAATGAAGACCATAATACCGGTCAGGATCACCGTCGCGACGAGCATCACGACGATCGGGTAGACCATCGCGCCCTTGATCTTGCGTTTGAGCCGTTCGCTCTTCTCCATGAACTCGGAGAGTCGCTGGAGGATCACATCGAGCACACCACCGATTTCACCCGCGTTGACCATCTTGACGAACAAGTGATCGAACGCCTTGGGGTACTTGCCCATGGCCTCGCTCAATGAGCTACCGCCCTCGACCTCTTCGCACACACCCAGCAGGATGTTCTTGAACAAGCCGGGCTTCTGCTGGCTTTCGAGGATCTGCAGCGAGCGGAGCAACGGCAGGCCCGCGTCCTGGAGCGTGGAGAGCTGGCGGGTGAAGAGCGCGAGGTATTTGGGGCGGACTCCGCCGATGGAGATGCCGCCGCCCTTCTTCTTGGACTTGGGCTTGCTGGCCTTCTCGGCCTGGGCCCCCTTGTTGGCGAACTTCTTTTCCTTCTGAGCCTGGACCGCGGTCGGGAAGTACCCCTGCGACTTGATCCGCTGGATCGCCTCTTCCGAGCTCGTCGCCTCGACGGTCCCCTTCTGGGTTTTGCCCGACGCGTTGAGTGCTTGGTATGTGTATGTGGCCATTGCTGCTACTCCCTAATCCCGATCTTCATTCGTCTCGCCGGGCACGCCCGAGCCGATCCGCAAGGTGCTCTTTTACTCGTCCTCGACTTCTTATTCGTCTTCAATGGTCTCGCGAACGATCTCGTCGATCGTCGTCAACCCCTCATAGAGGGCCATGAGCCCGCTCTCACGCAGCGACCGCATCCCCTTCTTACGCGATGCGTTGCGCAAGATCGAAGTGCTCGCCTCGTTCATCATCAGGTCACGGATCTCGTCGTCGAAGGTCATGATCTCAAAGAGCGCCATACGCCCCTTGTAGCCGCCCCCCACCGCCTTGGCGCTGCCCGGGCGGCAGAACTGACGCCCCTGCACATCGTCAGGACGCAGCGAAAGCTCCATGAGCTCCTGCTCGGTGGGAACAAACACTTCCTTGGTCTTTGGATCAAGCGTACGGACCAGACGCTGGGCCACAATCCCCTCAAGGGTCGCGGTCAACAAGAACGGCTCAATCCCAAGGTCAACCAATCGAATGATCGAACTCGGGGCATCATTGGTATGCAAGGTCGAGAGCACCAAGTGACCCGTCAGCGACGCCTGCACCGCGATCTGGGCCGTCTCAAGGTCACGGATTTCACCCACCAGGATCACATCCGGGTCCTGACGCAGGAATGAACGCAGCGCCTTGGCGAAGGTCAGCCCGACCTCGGTGTTGACCTGCACCTGGCACAAGCCGTCGATGTCGTATTCGACGGGGTCCTCGGCGGTCAGAATCTTGGTCTCGATATCGTTGAGTTCGGAGAGCGCCGCATAGAGCGTGGTCGTCTTACCAGAACCCGTAGGACCGGTCACGATCACGATGCCGTTGGGCTTCTTGATCAACCCGCGGAACTGCTCGAGATCGTCGGGGCGGAAGCCCACGCGATCGAGCGAGAGCTCGACATTCCCACGATCGAGCACACGCATCACGCACGACTCGCCATAAATCGTCGGCAAGATCGCCACACGAAGGTCGACGGGGTTGCCGCCAACGGTCAGCTCGATACGCCCGTCCTGAGGCAAGCGGCGCTCGGCAATATCCAAGTTCGCCATCACCTTCACACGACTGGTGATCGCGGTGCCCAGGTGCTTGGGCGGCGGCACCATCTCGTAGAGCACGCCGTCGATGCGGTAACGCATCTTAAACTCGTGCTCGAAGGGCTCGAAGTGGATGTCCGACGCGCGATCGCGGATCGCCTGGAGCAGCACGAGGTTGAGCAGCTTGATGACCTGATTATCGCCCGCGGCGTCCATCACCGCGTCGAGATCGATCGACTGGTCCGAATGGGCACCCAGCTCCTGAAGATTCTTATCCGATGCCAGAGCATTGACGACATCGTCCATCGACTCGCCCTTGGCGTAGTGCTTCTCGATCAGGGCGTCGATCGCGGTCGGCGAGGCCACTACCGCTTCGACCTTGGCCCCCATCAGCAGACGAAGGTCGTCCACCGCCTGGAAGTTTTCGGGGCTCTTGATCGCGATCTTGAGCTGGCGCGATGACGGGTTGTACTCGATGGGCACACAGTTGTACGCCTTGGCGTTCTCCGCCGGGATCGCTCCGATGACCTCGTCACTGAGCTCGATGCCCGCGAGATCGACATAGTCCATCCCCGCCTGGCCGGCCAATGCCCGGTCGATATCCAGATCCGTGCAGTATCCGAGTTCCTTGAGCACCTGCCCGATGCGCACCTTATTGGTCCGCCCCTTCTGGACCCCGAGCGCTTCGTGGACCTGCTCACGCGTAACGATCTTGAGCTTCGTCAGCACGCGTCCGAGTTTCCGGCCTTTGAGTTCAGAAGAATCCATACAACACTCCAAATGCGGCCACGCCGCCAGTCATCGCGGGCAGAGCCCACACATCAATACTTTCGCAGAGAATAGACCATTTGTTTCGGAAAACACCCCGAAAAACAAGCCTTTATTCGTTGCGACACCTAGATAATGAGATTCAATCAGCCCGCAAGGATCGTTCAAGCTACTCTGGAACTTCCTTCGAGGCCTCCGGATCGTCGAGTTCTGGACGCCCAATCACGCCGCCGGCCTGATGCACCTTGTTGCGGAGATCACCCTGATTCTTACACTTGTCCACCATCTCCTCGGCTGAGATCATGCCGCGGGAGTAGAGCGACCAGAGGTGATCGTCGAGCAACTGCATCCCGTACTTCTTCCCGGTCTGGATCGCCGAGTCGATCCGATAACTCTTGTTATCGCGGATCAGGTTCGCGATCGCGGGGGTCACCACGAGGAACTCGTACGCCGCGACCATGCCCTTGGTGTCGATCCGACCCAGGAGCACCTGAGAGAGCACACAGACGAGAGCAGTCGAGAGCTGGACACGGATCTGGTTCTGCTGGGTCACCGGGAAGGCGTCGACCATACGGTCGATGGTCTTGGCCGCACCGGTGGTATGGAGGGTCCCGAACACCAAGTGACCGGTTTCTGCGGCTCGCACCGCCGCCTCAATGGTCTCAAGGTCACGCATTTCACCCACGAGGATGACATCGGGGTCCTGACGCAGGGCTCGGCGGAGGGCTTCGGCAAAGCTAGGGACATCGTTGCCTACTTCTCGCTGGTTGACAATCGACTTCTTGTGCTGGTGGTAGTACTCGATCGGGTCTTCCATGGTCACAATGTGTCGATCCATGTACTGGTTGACATAGTCGATCATCGTCGCCAGCGAGGTGGTCTTGCCCGAGCCGGTCGGGCCCGTCACCAAGAACAGCCCTCGGGGGCGACGGATCAGGTCCTTACACATGTCCGGCAGCCCGATCTGATCGAAGGTCAATAGGCGGTTGGGGATCTGACGCAGCACGATCGCGATGTCGCCACGCTGGCGGAAGACCGACACACGGAAACGGGCGGCATCGCCATAGGCGAAACCAAAGTCGGTCCCGCCCTCTTCTTGGAGCTCCTGCTGGTTGCGTTCGGGGGTGATCGACTTCATCAGCGACACCATGTCGTCGGAATCGAGCACCTTGGTCTGCAGGTTGCGGAGCCCGCCGTTGAGGCGGATGGTCGGCTGGCGGCCGGTCGTGAGGTGGAGGTCAGACCCCCCGGTTTTTACGACCGTGTCGAGCAATCGGTCAATCTGGACGGTGGACATGGCTGTGTTCTCCTGTCATATCAGTACGCCTTCACCAAACCCGTCTGGGCTCGGTTAGCGAGTGTGTCGTGTTCTATTCGGACTGGCTCACGCGGGCGATCTCTTCGGGCGTGGTGACGCCGTTGAGCACCTTGAGACGCCCGTCCTCGACGAGTTCCTTCATCCCCGAGGTGATCGCGGCTTTGCGGATCTTCGACGACGGAGCCTGCTGGAAGGCGAGCTCGCGGATCTCCGAGTTCATAATCATCATCTCGAAGATCGCTTTTCGTCCCTTGTACCCGCCCGGTGCTTCGTCACACGAAACCGGCGCATAGACCTTGCCCAAGGCATCTTCCATGCTCAGATCGATCAGCTTGAGGAACTTGTGGTCAAGTTCTTCTTCTTTGGCTAAACGCTTGCTCTTGTAGAGCACACGCACCAGACGCTGGGCCATGACCGCCTGGATCGAACTGGCGACGAGGAAGGGCTTGATGCCCATGTCGATCAGTCGGGTCATCGCGCTGGGCGCGTCATTTGTATGCAAGGTCGAGAACACCAAGTGACCCGTCAGGGCCGCCTGGATCGCGATCTCCCCCACTTCCTTGTCTCGGATTTCACCCACGAGGATCACATTGGGTGCCTGGCGGAGCATGGATCGGAGGATCTCGGGGAACCCGAACCCGATGCTCTCGCGGACCTGGCACTGGTTGATCCCGTCGAAGTTGTATTCGACGGGGTCCTCGGCGGTGATGATCTTCTTGTCCGGGCGGTTGAGCACATCGAGCGCTGAGTACAGCGTGGTGGTCTTACCAGAACCCGTCGGACCCGTCACCAAGAAGATGCCGTTGGGGCGGCGGATGATCTTGTTAAAGGTCTCAAGGTTCTCAGGCTCGAACCCGAGATTCACCAGACCGATCCGCACGGCGTCCGGGCGAAGAATACGCAGCACGACCGATTCGCCGTGGTACGCCGGGCAAGCCGACACACGGAAGTCGATCCCTACCTCATCAACATAGATCTTGATACGCCCGTCCTGAGGCACGCGTTTCTCGGCGATGTTCATCCCCGCCATCAGCTTGAGGCGCGAGAGCACCGCGTTCTGCATGCGCTTGGGCAGGTTGTCGCGCTCGATACACACGCCGTCGATGCGGTAGCGCAGACGCACTCGATCGCCCATGGGCTCGATGTGGATGTCACTGGTGCGGTTGCGGACGGCTTCGTCGAGGATGCGGTTGACGAGTTTGACGACCGGCGAATCCTCGGAGGACACATCGATCGAGCGGTCCATCGAGCGATCCAGAGACCGGTCGATCGAGCGGTCGATCGAATCGGTGACGAGCGACTCGCCGTCGGTCATCGAGGGGGCGTTGGACACGCCGTCGGCTTGCGCCGTGGCGCTGCCCGTCTCGAGGTAGTTGCGGATCTGTGATTTGGTGGCGAGCATGGGCTCGACATCCATATTGAGCCGAAAGCGGATGTTGTCGAGCATCTCCAGATCCATCGGATCATGGATCGCCAGACGCATCTTGCCCCCGGATTTGCCCAAGGGGAGCACCAGGTGCTTCTTCATCACGCCCTTGTCGAGCGAATCATCGTCGATGAGCTTGGCGATCTTCTCGTTGGAGAGATCGACATACTTCATGCCGTACTGGGCGGCGAGGGCTTTGAGGACAACCATCTCTTCGATCACGCCCAGATCGACGAGGGCTTCGCCGAGCCGTTTGCCGGTCTCTTTGCCGTGTTTGAGTCCCTGATCTGCTTGCTCGGCGTTGATCGCCCCCTGCGCAACGAGTATTTGTCCGAGTTTCTTGCGACTTCTTGCCATAGGTATGCTCAATCCTCTTCAATAAACAGGAGCGTTCTCGATCGAGACGACACTATAGGGTCTCCAACCGCCGCCATGCACGCTTGGGCGGGTGTGATCTGGTGGTTGAATCATCAATTTTGCGCTCGTTGGGCGCAAATGACTCTACGATTGGATGTCGCAGACTGTTCCCGGGCATTCTGTATCATGCGGCAAACAAGAAGGTATTGAATGAAACCAAGCGATACGACACGCAGACTCTTGATCACCGCCGGGCCGACCTATGAGCCGATCGACGCGGTCCGGTTCATCGGGAATCGGTCATCGGGGCGGGTGGGGTGTCTGCTGGCGGACGAAGCCGCGAGCCAGGGCTGGCGGGTCACGCTGCTGCTTGGGCCCAATACCGTGCACCCATCCCATGCGGATGTGCGGGTCATCGGGTTCCAATCGACGGCGGATCTCCAAGCCCTGCTCCAAGCACATATGGTCCAGACAGATGTGCTGATCATGGCGGCCGCGGTCGCGGATTTCAGGCCAGCGTCAGGAACCGTCGATCTGGACTCGAAGACCAAACGCTCAAAAGCCGGGCTCACCATCGAACTCGAGCCCACCTCCGACCTGCTCGCGGGGTGCTCGAAGGATGCCCGGAGCGATCAGCTGCTGGTCGGATTTGCGCTCGAACCGCGGGCGACGATGCTCGAATCAGCGTCCAAGAAGCTCACGAAGAAAAATATTGATCTGATCGTCGCCAATCCACTCGAAACAATGGACTCGGACACGATCGAGGCAACACTTCTAGGCAACCCCAAGCGAGGCGTTCTCCTCGATGGGCACCCACAAGTGAATACGACCAAGGCACAGTTCGCGGCCTGGCTCATCGGAGCCATCACGCCGATCACGGACCAACGCACCCAGACCCCAACGGAAACCGATCCCCATGGCTGAGCACGAATCAAACGACCAAACGAACCCGAACAACGACTCTAACGACCACAACGATCAAGGCTCAGGCCAGCCGAACAATGATGGCGGCTCTGACGGCACCGGCGATTCTGGCAATCAGGGCGGGTACCACTCTCAGGGCAATCGCAGCAGCGACTCGCCACGCCCAAACCAAGGCGGACAACAAGGTGGATACCAAGGCGGCGGCCAGCGCAGTCACCAAGGTGGGCATCAGGGCGGCCAACATGGCGGTCAGCAGGGTGGTCGCGGCGGCTACGGCGGCGGATACCAACAAGGTGGCGGGCGACCAAGCGGTGGCGGCTATCAGGGTGGACAGCGAGGTGGTCAACAGGGCGGTCGCGGCGGCTATGGCGGTGGCGGCGGTGGCCAAGGTGGATACCAAGGCGGTGGTCAGGGCGGCCGACAAGGCGGCGGCGGATACCAGCAGGGTGGCGGTCGAGGTGGATACGGCGGCGGCGGCCAAGGCGGTGGATACGGAGGCGGCCCACCACGCGGCAACTTCAACGACTCACGCGGCGGGCGTCCGGACGGACGATCCGGCGGCGGTTATCAACAAGGCGGCTTTGGTGGACGACCCGACGGCAGGTCAGATGGACGGATGGATCGTCGCCATGAGGGAGCCGTGGACGAACGCGTCCGGTACCCCAAGCCCAACATCATCGAGAAAGACAACTTCGTGCTCTTGGTCAACAAGCCCGCGGGCACCGCGACGCGCAAGGGCGAATCCCCCACCATGGTCGATATGGTCGAGGAGCTCAACGGCGCCCGCAAGCGCATGATGCGCGTCGCCCACGAGCTTGACACGCAGGCCTCGGGCATTGTGCTCTTTGTGGCGATGCGTGACAGCGTGGACTCGCCACGGACGCAGACCCACCCAGAAACCAGCTACCTCGCCCTTGTCGAGGGCGTGTTCTCGGAAGAGGCAAGCCGCGTTGGTGAATCGGTGACTGGGCCGGTGTCGCACTCTTCGGGATTGGGCGCGACCCCGAGCACGCATATCCGTGTGATCGAATCCGGCAATGGGCTGAGCCTCGTGCGTGTGCGTGCACGCCCAGACTTGCCCGAGCAGATCCGCGAGCATTTGGCCAAGATCGGGCACCCGATCGTCGGCGATCACAAGCACGGCGCGACCCGCGACGATATCCACCGCCTGGGGCTCCACGCCAACGGGCTCCGGATCACGCACCCCGAAGAAGACAAGACCATGCGCTACAAGTGCCCCGCGCCCGCGTCCTTCTATATGGCGATGGGCGTAGAGCCACCGGCCGACGCGGCGATCAACGCGTCGGTCGAGCAGGACCCGTCGCATGTCAAGAAGGGCTGGGACCATGTCGCCGGCTGGTACGACAACCTGATCGCCCAGCGCGGCTCGGACCACCACGAGAAGATCATCCTCCCGGGCGTGATGCACATGCTCGATCTGCAGCCCAACGAGCGCGTGCTCGATGTCGCGTGCGGGCAGGGTGTGATGAGCGAGTACATCGCGTCGCACGCCGATGTCGATGAGGTGCTGGGCACCGATATCTCCGATGCGCTCATTGAAGCCGCCAACGAACGCGCCACCGACCGGACCTCATACAAAGTCTGGGACGCGTGCGATCTCTCGAACTTGGATCACGAGCCCGTCGACGCGGCGACCTGTATCATGGCGCTGATGAACATCGAAAACATCGATGCGATGTTCAAGGGCGTGTACGATCGGCTCAAGCCCGGCGGGCGATTCGTGTGCGTGATCTCGCACCCGGCCTTCCGCATCACGGGCGGGTCGGCCTGGGGCTGGACGATGGACGAACGCACCGGGCAGCAGGTGCAGTTCAGGCGGGTGGATCAATACTTGGTCGAGCAGTCGCGCTCGATCGTGATGAACCCGGGCGAGGTCGCCAAGGGCAAACCGGCCGTCACGACGGTCACCCACCATCGCCCGATGAGCGGGTACATCAACGCCTGCACCAAGAACGGCATGGTGGTTGATGGGATCGAAGAATGGGCCAGCCAGCGGACGAGCGAGCCGGGCCCACGAGCCGCGGCTGAGAACAACGCGCGTCGAGAGATCCCGTTGTTCATGGCGATCCGCTGCCGAAAGCCCGAGTGAGCATCTGACGAAGCAGAGTTCCAAAATCACAAAGACCGATCACCGGGTACGCCCGGTGATCGGTCTTTTTAGTAGACTCTTCGTACTGCCGCGTGCCTATTCCTGCAGGCTGCGCATGTACTTGATCACATTGTTGAGGTCTTCGTCGCTGAGTGTTGGATCGCCGCCGCTCGGTGGCATGGGCGAGACACCGGCGCTCATCGGATCGTCGATGGTGCGTCCGGCCCGGATGAATGCGAGGAGTTCTTGGTCGGTGGAGTTGGCGATGAACTCGCTCTCGACCCAGTTCTTGCCGAGCCCTTCCATACCGACGCCGCCTTCGCCGTGGCAGAGGAGGCAGGTCTTGTTGTAGACGACCTTGCCCTTGGCTTTGGCAAAGGTGTCGGCGCTGGCGGCAGGGTTTGCGGGTGCTTTGGTCGTGGCCTCGGCATCGCTGCCGCCACAACCGGCGAAGAGTGAGAGCGAACAGGCGACAGAGAGCGTGGCGAGTGTGCGGAACATGTTTTTCTCCTTGCAGGAATTTATCCTGCATTACAGTATTATTCGTCCATGGAACCCTATGGGCGATACCGACCGAAATCAATACGCCCGCGAGGAATGCCGCCAGGTGCATCAGTTCACAGTATCTCAGCACGATCTGACGCAAGCCTATCCTGTTGAAGGCTTGGCAGTCGGATCGCCCAGAGGTCCCGCCCTGAAAGCGGACGGGCTTTCGGGTATACAGTGAGCTGATGAAGTTTATTACCTCACAGATGATGGTGTTCTATCAGAACCGGCGGAACCAGCGCGATGTGCGCTTGCTCTTCAAGTTTGTTCTGCTCGTCGTCCTGCTCATTGTCGTCTACAGCGTCTTGTTCCATGCCATCATGGTGAGTGAAGGGCAGGAACACTCTTGGCTTACGGGGTTCTACTGGACGCTCACGGTCATGTCCACGCTCGGGTTCGGCGACATCACCTTTGAGGAAGACCTGGGACGCGCCTTTACGATGCTGGTGCTCGCGACCGGCATCGTGTTCTTGCTGGTGTTGTTGCCGTTCACGATTATTCAGTTCTTCTATGCGCCATGGGTGGACGCGATGGAAGCGGCCCGCACCCCGCGGAAAGTACCCGATGCCACCGCGGGCCATGTGATCCTGATTAATCATGATGTGGTCTCTGAAGACCTGATCGCCAAGCTCGAGAACGCGGGGATGAGCTATGTCGTACTCGTGCCCGATTTCGAAGAGGCATCGCGCTTGCATGATCTGGGGGTCCAGGTGGTGTTTGGGCCGTTGGATCAGATTTCCACTTATTCGTCGGCGCGCGCCGAATCAGCCGCGCTCATCGCGGCGACCAGCGATGATGTGACCAATACCAATGTCGCGTTTATGGCCCATCAGGTCGCCCCCGATGTACCCATCGTGGCGACATCAACAAACCCGACGACCACCACCATCCTGAAGCACGCCGGCGCAACGCGTGTGTTCCAGCTCGGGGAGCTGATGGGGCGGGCACTGGCCCGGGGCATGGTCGGGGGCGACTCGATCACGCATGTGGTCGGCAGCATTGATGAACTGTTGATCGCCGAGGCCAATGCCCATCGGACGCCTCTGGTTGGGAAAACCATCCAGGAGAACCGCATCTCCGAGCTGGGCGTGAGTGTCATCGGGCTCTGGGAGCGCGGCGTGTTCCAGCCGGCGACCCCAAACTCAGTGGTCACCGAAAACACGATCATGATGCTGGCGGGATCGAAGGCCCAGATGACGAACTACGACGAGGCGTTCATTATCTACCATGTCTCGGACAAGCCCGTGCTGATCATCGGGTGGGGCAGTGTCGGCGCGGCGGCCGGCGAAACGCTCTCGCGGCGTGGTGTGGACTGGAAAGCGATCGAGCTCGATCCGGCCAGAGTCCGGCGGGCGGGCGAGTACCGCGATCAGATCATTGTTGGCGATGCGACCGATCCTGCGGTACTTGAACAAGCAGGGCTGATGGACGCCCCGGCGGTACTCGTCACGACGCACGATGACAGCCTGAATATTTACCTGACCATCTATTGCCGATCGGTCAGGCCCGACGCCCAGCTCATCAGCCGATCGACGCTCAAGCAGAACATCGAGACCCTCCACAAAGCGGGCGCTGACTTTGTGCATTCTTATGCCTCGATGGGCTCAACGAGTATCTTCAACCAGCTCACCGGCGACCGGATCGCCAGCGTGGCCGAGGGGCTCGAGCTCTTCCGGCGATCTGTGCCCGCATCGCTCGAGAACCTGAAGCTCATTGAGTGTGGGGTACGCAACAAAACCGGCTGCACGATTATCGCGATCCGGGACCCGGAAGCCGGGCTCATCGCCACCCCGCCGGCTTCCACTGTGCTTCGAGCGGGGCAGGAGCTGGTGCTGGCTGGGGGCGCGGAGGCCGAAACTCGATTTGTCGAAGCATTCGGGAACGCGTCTACATAATCAATGTGGTCAACCAAAGCATCTGAATTCGTGATTTCTGCTCTGAGACATCGGCGTGGATTGCGGATATACTCAAAGCGTTCTGGATCGCTTTTGGCTCCACTTGGCCGAATGTGATTTTGGATCCTGATTTCTGTTGTGTTCCGCACTCAGAATCGGCCTCTGCGGGTGTAGCTCAATGGTAGAGCGTCAGCCTTCCAAGCTGAATGTTGACGGTTCGAGTCCGTTCACCCGCTTTTTCTTGAATGATTCCTGCTGGATAAGCCTCAGAGCGAACTGATTCGTGATGGGGCTTCTTTTAATTGGTCGGTGCTCAGATCCAGATGCGTCACAAACCGCAGGGTGGTTTCGCTCTCGGCGTAGCAGAGGATCCCGACGGACTCGAGCTTGGATTGCCAGGCGAATGCGTTGCCAGCGTCGAGGGCGTTCTGGGCGAGCTTGGCGTAGACGAGGTTCGTCTCGACCGTTGATGGGTCGAAATCGAACATAGAGAGTTGGGCGAGTTCCTTGGCCAGGGCCTTGGCGTTGGCGTGGTCCTCGGCGAGGCGGTCGAGGTGGTGGTCGAGGGCGTAGAGCCCGGCGGCCGCGATGATGCCGGCTTGGCGCATGCCGCCGCCGAGCATTTTGCGTTTGGCCCGGGCGGTTTCGATGGTGGCTTTGTCGCCGATCAGCAGTGAGCCCACGGGGCACCCGAGCCCCTTGCTCAGGCAGGCCGAGACCGTGTCCGAGCCCTTGGCGAGGGTTGCGAGATCGACGCCTTGGGCGATCGAGGCGTTCCAGATGCGAGCGCCGTCGGTGTGGACCTTGAGCCCGAGTGACTTGGCTTTGGTGCAGGTCTCGGCGAGGGTGTCTACGGGCCAGACGACCCCGCCGGCGCGGTTGTGGGTGTTTTCGAGGGTGAGCAGCTTGGGGTTGGGATAATGGATGTCCTCAGGACGGACGGCCTTGGCCAGGGCTTCGGCGGTGATCATCCCGGGCTTGGGGGCGTTGGTGTCATCGACAAAGCGCACGCTGCAGCCGGCGACTGATGCGTAGCCGCCGGCTTCGTAGTAGTAGACATGGCTCTGGTCGTGGGTGAGGATCTCGTCGCCGGGCACGGTGTGGGCGAGTATTGCCAACAAGTTGGCCATGGTGCCCGAGGGAACAAACAGGGCGGCTTCCTTGCCGAACATCGACGCGGTGCGTTCTTCGAGGGCGATCACCGTGGGATCGGTGCGCATGACATCGTCGCCGACATGGGCCTTGCTCATCGATTGGCGCATTTGCTCGGTGGGTTTGGTGACGGTGTCGGAACGGAAATCGATCGGGTGACGCACAGAGAACTCCTTGGGGATCATCGAGGCGCACCACTGATGCGCTTTGGACAATCATACCCAACGGGGTTCTCCCGGTTGCAGGCTCACGCCTTGACGATGCGGGCCTTGGATGGCTCGATGCCGTGCATGGCGTTGCGGGTATCGATCACGAGCCCGGCGTGCTGGGCGATGCTCGTCCAATCGATCACGCTGTGGTCGGTGACGATCACCACGCAGTCTGAGTCTCCGAGGGTGTTGGCATCGAGCGGGACCGAGCTGAGCTCGACCGAGTGGTTGCGCATGCTGGGGAACTTGGCGACATGGGGATCGTGGTAGTTGACGATCGCGCCGCGTTCGGTGAGCAGCTCGATGATCTCGGCCGCCGGGGTTTCACGGGTGTCGTCGACATCCGGCTTGTAAGCGAGCCCAACAACGAGGATGTTGGAGCCCTTGACGGACTTGGAATCATCGTTGAGCGCTTCGGCGGTTTTCTCGACGACATACTCGGGCATGCCTCGGTTGATTTCGCCGGCGAGTTCGATAAACCGAGTCACGCAGCCGTGCTCGCGGGCTTTCCATGTGAGGTAGAACGGGTCGATGGGAATGCAGTGCCCGCCGAGCCCTGGGCCCGGGTAGAACGGCATGTATCCGAATGGCTTGGTCGACGCGGCCCGGATGACTTCCCAAACATCAATGTCCATCGCGTCGAACACGGTTTTGAGTTCGTTGACCAGCGCAATGTTGACGGCACGGAAAACATTCTCGACGATCTTGGCGGCTTCGGCGATCTCGGCGGAGGACACCGGGACGACCTCGCTCACGCCGTGGGCGTAGGCCTCGCAGGCGAGCTGGGTCGAAACCGGATCGACCCCTCCGACGAGCTTGGGGATGCTGGTGGTGGTGTGCGACTTGCGCCCCGGGTCTTCGCGTTCTGGCGAGAAGGCGACGAAGAGGTCTTCACCGAGGGTGAAGTCGCCTCGGGCGTTTTCGTTGGCGGCTTTGAGCATCGCGGGGATGAACTCGCCGGTGGTGGTGCCGGGGTAGGTGGTGGATTCGAGCACGACGAGCTGCCCGGGGCGGAGCTTGGCGCCGATGGCCTTGGCGGTGTCGATGACATAGCTCAGATCGGGCTCGAGGTGCGTGCCGACGGGTGTAGGCACGCAGACGAGGATGATGTCCGCCTCATCAAGACGAGCAAAATCTACCGTGGCTTCGAACTTGTCCGACGCGCTCAGGCGCTCGGTCATGTCCGCGCCGAGGTGCTTGAGATAGTTGATGCCTTGATCGAGGGAGGTGATCTTGGACTCATCGACATCGAACCCGATGATGCGCAAGCCCCCGGCGTGGAGCGCATCGGCCAGCGGGAGCCCGACATACCCGAGCCCCACGATCCCGACGACGGCGGCCTTGGATTCGATCTTGTCCTTGAGTTCCTGTGCGATGTTCATCAGTGTTTCGGCCATGCTTCGATCGTCTCGGGTTCGTGTAGTTGAATCAGCTATTCTAGAGCTTCATGAAGATCGAGCCAAGAGCGATTTGCGAACATTAGAAGAAACGAGCATGTGAAACTCAGTTCTTAGTGATCGAACCGAGATCTTTTCCGGAAAAGCCGAGCTAAGAGGGCGTTGGTGCCCAGGATAGCCGCGAAGGGCAAACCGTCGATGATGTATCGTCGGAAGAGGCGTTTGGGCTCTTGGACGAGGCGATGAACCCACTCAAGCCCGAGTTTCTGGAGGATCGCTGGAGCCCGCTGGACATCGCCGGTCGCGAAGCTCAGGCTGATCCCGATGCCGATCCAGATGCTCTTTGGGAGCACTGCTCGCAGGGTTTGGCTAAGGTACTCCTGCTTGGGCGAGCCGAGGGCGACATAGACGATGTCGGGGCTCGCGTCTTTGAGCATTTGTTCGATCTGCTGCATCTGGGTTTCGTCGTGCTCGAAACCGAAGGGCGGGCAGAAGGTGCCGGCGATTTGGAGCCCGGGGTATTTTTCTTCGAGTGCTTGGCCTGCTTGCTCAGCGACCTCTTCTGGGTAGCCCCCGAGCAGGAAGATTGAGTGGCCATCGTTGGCGGCTCGCTGGCAGAGGCTGAACATCATTGTCGAGCCGGCGACGCGTTCGGGGAGTTGGTTCCCGCCCTGGAGCCTCGACGCCCAGATCAGCGGCATGCCGTCGGCGACAACCACATCGGCCTCGCTGACGAGTAGGCGATAAGCCGTGTCTTTTCTGCATCGGCGGAGGTGATCGAGATTCGCCGTCACCACGAACGCGCCGACGCCGTCATCGATGCGCTTGGCGAGCAATTCGACCGTCTGGGCTTCGCTGAGGCAATCGAGCGACATGCCCATCAGCTGGGTCCGGGTTGGTTTATCACAAGAACTGCTCATCAAGCCTGCCCCTGAGCGTCGAGCCGTTTGTTGAATCGGCGGAGTGCGCGGCGTTTGCCCAGCAGCAATGAGGCCAGCTCATATCGAAAAAGGTATCGGCGGTACTCTGGTGAGCCGTAGCGTTCGAGCCCGTTCTTCCATGCCTTGAGATAGCCCAGCATGATCCCGACGCCGCCGATGATGAACGGGCGCTCGGCCATGCGGTAGACCGAAACACCGGTGACATAGAGCAGCGATGAGCCCATGAAATACTTGCCGAGCCCCCACCGCTGACGCCCGACCCAGAGGCTGATGTGCGAGCTGCCCATCGGGCGATAGTGACGGATGCGGATCGCTTCAATATCGCGTGATTCGGCCTTCCACCCCAAGAGTCGGCAGGTGTGCCCGTCGATCCCGTCCCAGCATACCTGGGGGACAAAGCCGCCGATGGCTTCAAAGCACTCCCGGCGATAAAACTTCGCCGGGCCGATCGCGTTCTCATCACCCATCCGCTCGGAGACCCACCGATCACCCGAGACATGGATGTAGGTTTTGCCCGAAAGATTCCCGAGCTTGGGATCGGCTTCCATCTCGCGCATCAGGGTCTCGAAGTACACTTCGGGGATCCCGAGGTCCGCGTCGAGCTTGCAGAGGTAGTCGAAGTCCTTCATGTCCACGGATTCGAGCCCGTCGTTGAATGCCTGAATCACGCCCGGACCGACGGCCCGTTCGCCGCGATCGGCGCGCTGGACGACCTTGATAAACGGATACTGCTCGCAAGCCGCGGCCAAAATTTCGGGGGTACGATCCGTCGAGCCATCATCAACAATCACCCAGCACGCGGGAAGTACTGTCTGCGCCCCGATCGAATCGATGGTGATCTGGAGGAACTCTTCTTCGTTTCGGCACGGCGTAATCAACAGATACTGTCGGCCTGGCCCTGAAAGTTCCGTGTGTGTTTTTGATTCCGTCATACTAACCCCCTCGATTGCAGTGCGTTTTCGATCCGTTTCGCGTTGAGTGTGAGATCGAACTCGTTTTCGATACGTATTCTGGCGGCTCTGCCGAGCCGATCGACGCGGTCGCGGTCATTGGCCAATTCCACGAGCACGCCCTCGAGCGACGGCTGGTCGCCCGGGGGAATCATCAGGCCGCTCTCATTGTCTTTGATAAGCTCCCGGATAGTCTCGAGATCGCCCGAGATCACGCAGCGTCCGCGGGCCATAGCCTCCATGAGTACCACGGGGATTCCGTCTCGATCGCCGGACTCGGCCACCCGGCACGGGAGGGCGAAGATGTCGGCCTGCGTCATCAGCTCCATCACGCGATCGTTGTTGGTATCGCCCAGCAGGACGACCTCTGCGCCTTTGGGGAGATCAGCGACGAGTTGTTGGAGCTGGGCTTCTTCTGGTCCGCCGCCGGCGATGGTGACGCGGATCTTTGGGCCGTCGGCTTTGGCGATCTCTCCGACGGCTTTGATCAGCACATCGAAGCCCTTTTTCTCAACGAGCCGACCCACGGAGAGGACTTCGAGGTGTTCGCCGCGTGGAGCTGGGGTTGCTTGGTAGGCGTTGGTGTCGACGCCGCAGCGGACGACGGGGTATGCGGATTCGGGGCGCTTGGCGATGGTGTTGTAGAACGCGCGGTGCCAGTGGCTGATGCAGTTGACGAAGGACGCACGCTTGAGTTTTTCTTTGAGCAGCGTGCGGTTGGGGAAGATGTCATTGGCGTGCCCGGTGAAGCTGAACGGGATGTCGAGCTGCATGGCCGCGTACATGGCGATGGTGGTCGGGACATGGGCCATGTGGGCGTGGATGTGGGTGATGCCGAGCTTGCGGACGCGCCAGGCCAGGGCCATTGCTGCGAGCCCCTGGAAGAGGACCTTGGGGCGTCGGCTCATCTTCACATCTGGCGAGAGCAGCGCATCGATCTTGCAGTGCATGATGGTCATCGCGGATTCGATCGGGTGCGTGAAGAACTCGATCGTTGCGTCCTTGGCCAGCGCTATGGGCCCAGTTGCGTAGAGCTGGGTGGTGGTCCGGGCCATCTCGGCGAGTTCGCCATCGTCGAGATCGAGTGCGGATTGGTGCACGGAAGCCGTGGCGACATCGAGCCCGAGCGCACGAAGCGCGAGGATCTCGCGGTAGACGAAGGTCTCCGAGCGGACGGGGAGGGTACCCGAGATGTAGAGGATCTTGGGCTCGGTTTGATTTGGATTAGGCGTTGACATCCGCCCCCTCGCTCGTTGTGTGCTGGACGCTGGGTTCTTTATATTCGATAAGCACGGCTTGCTTCTTGAGCAGCTTGCGCCACCAGTAGAGCATAACTCCGGTGGCTTGGGGATATTTGGCGAGCATGATGAACCGGGCGATGAGCCAGGCGTGCTCGCTGGATCGCCCGCGCTTGCGTTGCCCCTTGCTAATACGCCAGCACTGCACGCCGACGAGCAGCAGGTAGGCGAGCACCGAGAAGCCGAATGTCCACCATGCGAGCACGATTGCCATGATGGGGAATACCAATCCCCAGAGGATGGCGGAGCGGACTTGTTTGACGCCGTAGCGTTCGGGGGGGTGGCCGTGCAGATCAGCGCCCTGGGCGTAAGCGTGCCCGGCCCGTTTGGCGCGTTTCCAGTATTGGCTCAGGGTGCTCATGGCGGCATCGTGGAGGACCATCTCGTGATCGAGGCGATAGATCGAATACCCCTTGGCCCGCAGGCGAACGCACAGCTCGGGCTCTTCGCCGGCGATCAGCCCTGGGTTGTACCCGCCGACCTCGTTGAACATGTTGAGGCGGATCATGGCGATGCCGCCGCAGGATTTGGTTTCGCCGATCGGGGTGTCCCATTCGAGATCGCAGAGCTGGTTGTAGATCGAGTGCTCAGGGTGGCGCTCGCGGGTGCGGCCGCAGGCGATGGCGGCCGATGGGTTCGCTTCCAAGAACGCGCGGGCGGTCTCGATCCATCCGGGCTGGAGTTCACAATCGCCATCGACAACCTGCACGAATGTGGTGTCTGGGTGGAGTTCGATCAGGCGGGCGATGCCCTCGTTGCGTGCTCGGGCGGCGGTGAACTGGATGGCGGTATCGAGGTTCACCACTTCGACGCCCATGGACTGGGCAAAGCTGACCGAGTCATCGCTCGATCCTGAATCGACATAAATCACGCGATCAGATTGCGCGATGAGCGAGCGCAGGCAGACCTTGAGGCGCTCGCCCTCGTTGCGGCCGATGGCGACCATGCCAACCTGACCAACTTGTGCATCCATGCTGCTCATTGCTTGCGTGCGGCCTCCACTTTGTGGACGGGTGATGCCCAGATATCGGAGAACTCGTGCTCGACCGCGCCGGTCTTGCCGCGGAGCTTGCCGATGGTCCAGCCGAGGATCCAGAAGGCGTTTGCGAGCCAACGACCGGGTAGGCCGTAGAAGGTTTGGAAGTAGTGGGCGCGGGCCGCGTAGTAGTACGCGGGTCGGCGTTTGCGTTGCTTGGTCTGCTCGGGGACGGTCGAGCTGCCGCCTTGTAGATGAGCCACGCGGGCACCGGGATCGAACGCGATCTTGAACCCGGCCTTGGTCGCGGCTCGGCAGTGTGCCATGTCCTCGAAGTACATGAAGTACGACTCGTCGAGCAGCCCCGCGCGGTCGAAGACCTCTTTGCGGATCGCGACGCAGGCGTAGGACACCCAATCGAGCCCCTGGGCGAACTCGTCCATCGGGCGGGCGACGACGCTGTTGGGGAAGAGCTTCCAGATCAATCCGAGGTTCGACGCATAGAGCAGTTCGGTGAATGGGGTGCGGTAGCGAAAGGTCGAGACTTGTTGCTGGCCGTCGGCCCATTCGAGGCGAGGCCCGAGCATCGCGATGTCTGGATGGGCATCGAGTGTGTCGAGCATGTGCTGGATCGCGCCGGGGCGGACAAGCGTGTCGGAGTTGAGCAGGATGTAGAGTTCGGCCTTGGACGCCTTGATGCCCACATTGTTGCCCGCGGCGAACCCGCCGTTGATCGGTGAGCGGATCAGGCGTGCCCAGTCGCCCCACCCGTTGGATTCGATCGCTTGTTCGATCTGGTCCGGGGAGTCGTCGCCCGAGCAGTTGTCCACGATGACGACCTCTTGCGTGCCCGCGTCGATCTGCCCGTCGAGTGAGCGTAGACAATCGACCACCAAGCCGGGCGTCTTGTAGTTGAGCACCACCACCGCGAGTTGGAGCGGGGCTGAGCGGGTTGTGGGTTCGTGCGTCATGGGCAAAGGCTGTATCGTAAAAAAGAGCGGTTTTGGCGGCTTCTTGGCTCTGTATCGACCCGATCGGGGGTGTTGGTCAAACCGCGATGAGGGCATCGCCGTCAATCGTATCGTCCATATGGATATCGGTCTCTGTGCGGACAATCAGCGAGCCAATCCTTGCGAAATCTTGGCCTGATCAGGGAACCGATCCGCATCCGTCGAAGTTCTCGAACACATCGGGGCCGGCTGGCCGATACTGAGTGTGGCCCTACCATTGGGTCTGTATCGATTCAGATCATCAGAGATTCAATCATTGAGGCCATCGTATGAAAATCCTTGCCCCCCAAGTGCTCAGCATCCCGCTCGACGAAGCGTTCGAGACCGCCAAATCGCAGCGGACCCCGATCTTTGTGCCGACGAGTCATTTCACGGACGATCGCGGTTGGTCGCTGATGAACCAGCTCCAGGGGATCATGGGGCCGCAGGGGCAGGTGAACTTTTCGGTGCAGTATCCGGGCGTGATCAAGGCGTGGCATCGCCATACGCTGCAGACTGATTTTTGGATGGGGCTGATCGGGCATCTCAAGGTCGGGATCTATGACCAGGAGAACGATCAGGGCTGGTCGATCGTGATCGGCGAGAAGCGTCCGGGCACGGTGATCATCCCCCCATCGCTCTGGCACGGGGCCGCGACGGTCGGGCCGACGCAGGCCGGGCTGCTGTACTATGTGACTCATAGCTACAACCCGCAGCAGCCCGACGAAGAACGGGCCGAGCACGATGCGTTCCCCGGGTTCCCGTGGGCGGTTGAGCACAAATGAACCAGCGAAGCACACCCAAGCGGGTGCTGGTGCTGGGATGCACGGGCATGGTCGGGCGATCGTGGATGGAACTGCTCGAAACAAAGAGCATTCCGTGCGTCGGCGTGTCGCGCCCAGAGTTCGATCTGATGAAACCTGACACCATCCAAGCGCACATTTCCGATCAGTATGACCTGGTCGTCAACGCCGCGGCATGGACGGATGTCGATGGGGCGGAAGCCGACGAAGCGGGTGCGACGCGGGCCAACGCCCACGCGGTCGATGAGATCGCCCAGCGGTGCAAGGCCATCGGCGCGACGCTGATGACCTATTCGACGGATTATGTGTTTTCCGGAGATGCGGACTCGCCGTACCCGGTTGATACGCCGATCGATCCGATCAATGCCTACGGCAGATCCAAAGCCGCGGGCGAATCGTTGCTGGCTGCTTCCGATGGTGAGCATATCCTGATCCGCACGAGCTGGGTGTACGCCCCGTGGGGATCCAACTTTGTGCGCACGATCCATGGGCTCGCCCAGAATCGTGACGAGCTCAGTGTGGTCAACGATCAGCGCGGGCGACCGACGAGCGCCCAGGTGCTCGCCAAGTCCTCGCTCAGTCTCTACCTCCACGGCGCACGCGGCGTCTGGCACATGACTGACGGCGGCGAGTGCACATGGTTCGACTTTGCGTCGGCCATTGTCGAACACGACGGGCTCGATTGCACGGTCAAGCCGTGCTCGTCGGATCAGTACCCGAGACCGGCGGCTCGCCCTGCGTACTCGACGCTCGATATCTCCGCTTCGTCGGCCCTGATCGGGGAGCCTGACCATTGGAAAAAAGCACTCGGGCGAGTACTTGATTCGTTCACTGATTAAGATTTGTTTCAGGTTCAGTTGAGCTGGGCCGCCCAGTCCGGATTGCCCTGGGCTTTGAGCCGATCGACGAGCTCGTCGCTGAGGGCGCCGGCTTGGTAGAGCGTGAGCACACGGGCGAACGATGCCTGAGACTCCTCAGCCCGGTCCTCGCCGAGCTTCGACAGTGCGATCGCGAGCCCGACCTGGCCCTCAGCGCTCGAAGCATCGAGACTCAATACCTTCAAGAACGATGTTTCGGCGGCTTGGGCATTGTCCAACGCCAGCTCAATCCATCCGCGCGTGCCCCAGAACTGGGGCACCTCAACTATCTCGGTCGCTTGGGTCACAAACGCCAAGGCCTCGTTGAGCTGCTGCTCGCTCGAATCCTGGCCCTCGATGACCATCGCCAGGTTATTCCGGATGGATGCGAAGAACGGCGTGGGCTGGGTCTCGCTTTCGAGCAGCGTTCGATACCGGATCTCGGCCTGATCGTACGCGCTGGCGAGGGTTGCGTAGCGGGCCCCCATCGCCAGATGCGAGAGGTTCGCCGGCTCAACTTTGGCGGACGCATCCGCGTTGGCCATCGCCCGTAGGTACGCAGCCGAAGCCTGTGCGGGGTCCTGTTCAAGGCTCCGCGCCATCACGACATTGGCTCGGGCGAGCAGCCCGAGATAGAAAACATTCTCCGGCTCCTGAGTAGTCGCGGTGTTGAGCAGATCGATCGCTGTCTGGGCCGAGCTTGTATTCCACTCGCCCAGGCGTTCCATCAACGAGACCCACGCGTTGGCGAGGGTGGGCCCCTGCTCTGCGTCGATCATCGGCGTCACAAGATCAATCCATCGGGCGGCTTCATCGTACGATTGAACCGTGCTCGCGGCGAGATTCAGCCAGACCTGAAGCTGCATATCCGTGTCGCCGGCGAGCAGGGGCTCGATCCGCGCGGCGACCGGTGCAGGGTCGCGCCCATCAAGGAGCTCGGCCTGGGCATACTGGAAGATGACCTGGCGGCTGATCAACAGGTCCGGCTTCTCGATCGAGCCTCGGAGATACGGGCTGAGTGTATCGATGGCTTCGTCGTACTTCTTGAGCTGGACCAGTGCCTGGGCGTGCATGTAGTCGGGCTCGATGGGCGAGCCGTTGATATTGGCACGCCAGACCTTGGCGAGCCGGATCGCTTCGATCGGGTTGTTGGATTGCACATTCGCATTGATCGCGACACGCATCACCGAGGGGTCCCCAGGCATATAGCGGACGACCCGCGCCGCCTGCTCGGCAAGCATCGCCGCCGGGATCGGCATGATCGAGAGCTCGCTGATCGCGTACTTCTGGACAGGGTCATAGCCCATGAACTCATCGAGCATCGACACGAGCATATCGACAAGCTGTGCAGGCGGGGTCTGGGCGGCTTTGGCCTTGTTGTAGTCGTCAACGATCTGGACCGCACGGACCATCAGTTCGTCGCTCGTATCGATCACACCGCGCTCGAGCAGATCCGATGCGGATTCGATCTCGCCCTGCGCGAGCTGCACGAGCGAATCAATCGCGTCACTCTCTGGGAGCTGCTCGTGGGCTCTGGCCGCGAAATCTTGGGCCTCTTCAAATCGTTTCTCGAAGACAAGCCTGCGGAGCAGCAAGACCCACGCGTCCTCGTTCTTTGGATCAAGCTCGAGCGCCTGGGCGATCGCGGCCTCGAAGGCCTCGGGTGAAACATAGAGCGCCGCGTACTGTGCGTAGACCAACTTGGATTCGGCCTCGTCGAGCCCGTAGTCGGCGCCGCTGCCGGCGAGCTGATCACCGATGTCCTTGAGCCCGGACTTGGTGTGCAGCGACGCGAGCGCCACGAGTTGGTTGGCGTTCATTGAGTCTTGATCGCGGAGATCCGCAAGCAGTGATTCGATCTGACGCCCGTCACGCTGGGTGATGTACACATTGACCAGCGCGAGCCCCGCGTTGATGGCTTGTGTTTGCGTATCGGCTCCTTGGTAGATGCTGGTGTAGATCGATCCCGCGGTATCAAAGTCATTGATACTCTCGAATCGACGAGCGATCGCGAACATCGCGCTGTGGTCGTAGGCGTATCGGTCAGCAAACTCGACCAGGTATCGCTGGGCCTGGTCATCCTCGTTGATCGAGTAGCTCAGATCGATGGCCTTGAGCATGTACTGCTGCCCGCCAGAGCCCGTGATCAATCGTGATAAGTCGATGTATTCTTTGATCGCGCCCGGGATATCTGGGGCGAACCTGTCGCTCTCGCTAAGCCCCGGGTCCGGTCGCATCTCAAGGATCTGCGCATTGAGCACGCGGGCCTGCACATTCTTGACCTCGCTGGCGGCGACGCCACGCACGATATCGATCGCTCGCTGCCTCATGGCCTTCGTTGGCTTCTCGGCGTTGACGAGCGACTCGGCCTGCGCCAAACGCAAACGGGACGGGAGCGTTTGCTCGGCGGTCATCGTCTTGGCCACGATCTCGTCGATCACCGCATCGACCGCCTCTGGATCCTTACGCAGCGCGTTGGACTCAGCAATGGTGTAGAGCAGCTCGATATTCTCTGGGTGCTGTGCTCGGAGGGCCTCGAAGGCGCCCCGCGCACGCTCATCCTCGACAATGTCAAGGAACCGGGCATGGGCGAGCCCCCAAAGATAAGGATCACTATCGCCCGCCCGCTGATTGCCCTCTTCGATGATCGCGAGCCCCAGCTCGACATCATCTGTGCCGGCATATTCGTTGAGCGCGTACTGCATCGTGCCTTCGGGTGTGGAGAGTGCCATCGAGCGTGCGTCGATACCCGCCCCCTGTGCAACCCCGAGGGCGTAGCGCTGATCGACCTCGAGCATCTCACGCATAATCTGCGGCTCCGGATTCATCGCCATGCCCTGGGCGAGTGTGCGCTTGGCATCCTCGGGCTGATCGATGGCCATAAAGAGCGTCGCGACCTGAGCCGCGAAAAGGGCCTGGGTCTCGCTGGGCATCTCCCCGAAGATCTGCTGGTAGATCGTGAGCACCTGCTGAATCTTGGCACGCTCGATCGCGTTGCTCCGAGCCAGCGAGGCGTACGAACGCAGCCAGAGCGCCGTGGCAATGGAGCTCCGGGGATTGATCGCGACGAGCCCATCGACATACTTGACCCCCTCAAGCAGGCGTCCTGATTCGATATAGGCGTTGACGATCTCCGTGTATGGCTCGATCCAGTTGACGCTGCGCAATGGGTTGTCGCGGTCCTCCAACGAACCATTCGCCAGCGCACTGGCATTGAGCCACTCCTCGACGGCGAGGTTCAAGCGCCCCTGGCGAGCGTGCACCTTCCCCATATAGAGATGAAAGGTCGGATCGACCGAGTAGGTCTTGACGGCTTCTTTAAGCTCTGCCCGTGCCTCGACCACCTTGTCCTCGTCAATCAAGTCGAGTGCACCGGCGACTTGTATCCATGCCGAGGCCCGGAAATCAAGCTTGATGTCTGCGAGATGTGCGAGCAACCGTGCCGCTGCTTCCTTGTTGCCTTGCTCGCGTTGGGCCATCAGCTGGTACCCAACCACATCGCCAACCTCGAAGCCCTCATCATCGCTCGTGCCCAGATCGGCGAGCTGCTCGTAGTCGCCCTTCCAATAGAGCCGACGGGCAGCCCAGGTCATCGAGATCGGGTCCTTGTTGAGCCGCGCCGACGCCAAACGGACCGCCAGCGAGAGATCCGCCCTGCGTGTCCGATTGAAGACCAGATCGATGAATCGCACCGTATCGGGCGCAAGAAAATCAGGCTCGGCGGACCACTCGGCGGTGTCTGGATCGAGCCCGATGATCGAGGCAAGCTCGAGCGCCGCTTCGGCGTCGCTGGCGCCTTGGCGGGAATCATCGAACCAAAAATATACAAGCCGGGTTGACACAGCGTCGTCACCAGCGCTGATCCGGGTGCGCAGGAACTCCAGGGCCTGCTGGCCCTGCTCGTTGCTCAACTGCCACTGGGTGTAGTTAAAAAGGTCTCCGAAGCTCGCGTCATCGAAGGCGACCAAAGCCGGGAAGAGCTCCCCGAGCACCGGGTCCTGTTCATCGAGGGCCCGACGCGCGGAGATTTCTTCACGGAGCACTTCGAGCGATGAGTCATTGAGCTTGGTCCGGATGCGTTCGCCCAGGGCGACCGCCTCGATGTACATCCCCGCGGTGTTGAACAGGGGCAAGAGCTCCTTGGATGCTTCGAGATCTTCGGGGAAGACCTTGAGATAGGAGCGGTAGCCCGCGATCGATACGCGGAGATGCCCGCCGTCGCTCGCCTGGTAGTGGAGATGCGAGCGGGCGTAGGGCAGGTAATACTTTGGGTCCGGATTCCCAGATCGCAGGTAGCGTCCGAGGTTGTCGACCACACCGATATGATCTTCTTCCTCGAGCGCGGCGATCCCCTTGCTGAGCATGGAATCGATCTTCCGGTTTGACTGCCACGGGCGGACCACGAAGTAGCCGAAGGCCAGGATCAGGATGATGCTCACGAACGATCCAAGAAGAATCATTCGACGGAATGTGCGTGGTTTGAGTGCCATGTCGGCCTTTCGGGAGTGGACTCAGCGGCGTGTAAGTGCGGAGAAAATCATGACGACGGTCTTCCAGATAATATAGACATCAAGGAAGATGGTCGCCTTTTCGACATACTCAATGTCATATCGGATCCATTCCTGAAAATCCGCACCGTCCGAGCGGGTCCGGCGGATCTGCCAGAGCCCGGTGACGCCCGGACGCACGCTCAATCGAGCCTCTCGCCATCCGGGGCAGTACTGATTCTCAGAAAACGGGCTCGGACGCGGGCCCACAACGGACATATGCCCCATGAGCACATTCCAGAACTGGGGGAGCTCATCGAGCTGAAGCTTGCGGAGCACGCCCCCGACCTTGGTGATCCGCGGGTCTTTCTCCATGAAAAACTGCGGGCCGTCGGCCATATTCTGTGATTGCAGCTCCGCCTTCATCTCCTCGGCGTTGCGATACATCGTGCGAAACTTGAGACAGCCAAAGACCTTGCCGTTGGTTGATTCGCGATCGTGCGTAAAAGTGATCGGCGAGCGGTCCTCGATCCAGATCGCGATGATGATAAACGGGTACAAAGGGAGCGTGATCGCCAGCGCAATGAACGCAAAGACGATATCGAATGCCCGCTTGGTGAAGCTCGATGTATAGGTCGCGGCTTCCTCAATCCGACGCTCCGGGCGGTCCTGGACGGCCTCGATGTCTTTCCAATCGACCTCTTCGGTATCAGGACGCATGCTCGGGTCGTCCCAGAGCACGGCCGGCCCCACCGCGGACTTGCCGCTCGGGATCGCTCGCCCGGCTCCGATCCAGATCGGGCCCGAGAGTGATTGAGGATCGGTTTCCATCGCCTCGATATCGCCCCAGCTTTCACGCCCGATGCGCTTGACACGCGAGATCGTCGAGAGCGGGTGCTTCCATGCCTGAGCTAGATCGCGCACAAAGCCTGCGCACTGCAGGTCGGACCGGCTCGAGTACACCCGCCCCTTGGCGCGGGTGCCGGCGATCAGGTCACGGGGCACGATGGTCCGCAGCTTGATCCACGGCGACTCGCTGGGATCGACACTCGCCCAGTCGAGCGCCAGATCCGGATTGGTGGTGAGCCCGACGCGTGATTGGCGCTGGCCCTTATCCGCGTCGTACTCTCTTCTGAATCGGAGAAAATGCCCGTCCGGGCGAGCATCAACGATCTCGCGATACTCGAGCCCGCTCCGCTCGGCGAGCCGAATCATCAACAGATCCGGATTCATCCAAGACATGATCTCGATCAGCTCGGCCAATGGCATAATCACCAGATGTGCTTGGTCTACAAGCAGGTAGAGCTCAGCGTGAGGATCGATCTGGATGCCGGGCGATCCGGTCGGGACGACCTGGATCCCGCGCGATTTCCAGTATCGCGCATGGATCTGCTCCGGAGTCAATCCCCAGATCGTGTGGACATCAGCATCGACCTTTGACGAGATCATGGCTTCACGCTCTTCTCTCGGGCCGTATCCGCGGTCGCCTGCTGCTTGTTTTCCTTTGATTTGAACAACGCCCCGGCAACCGGCCCGCCCCACTGGGGCACATTCTTGGACATCGCGTCCTGCTGGCGAGACATCTGGCGCGAGAAGTGCACCGACATGCTGCTCGATGATTGACGCAGTTCCTGGATCAACGCGCGGTTAAAGATCGTCGCAGCGATGTTCCCGCCCATCGAGACAAGCTGATCGATCGCCTTCTTCACCAGCGCTTTATGTTGCCCGCGTCCAACGACGAGGATCACGCCGTCGGCTTGCGGGGTGACGAAGGCCGCCTCAACGCTGCCCAAAATTGGTCCGGTATCGATCAGCACCGTGTCATACTCTTCGCGGATGTGCGCGAGCAGCCCGGTGATTGATCTCGGCGAGAGCTTGCTGACCCGATCATCATCTCCATACCCCGCGGGCAGGATGCTCAGCCCTGGGAACTCGGTGGCGCAGACCAGCTCGTCGAGCTGGTCGGGAGAATCGAGGGCATCGGCCAGGCTCATCGAGTCCGGGTAGCCGAAGTGCAGGCTCAGCCCGCGCCCGATGAAGTCGAGATCGACGAGCAGGGTCTTGTCGCCGCTCTCTGCGAACGACAGCCCGAGCGCGATGATCAAGCTGGTCTTGCCATCCTGCGGGGCGGGGCTGGTCACGCCGTATACACGAGAGTCACCTTCCTCGTTCTTGATCTGGAGCTGCGATCGGATCTGGTGGACGGCGAAGGCCGACGCCGCCGCGAGCTCATTGTCTGAGAGCGAGCTCCCAAGATCCGGGAGCATCCCGATGATGCCCGAATCTGCCCCAGCAAGAATCCCATCGTCAGAATACTGCACACGATGGCTAAAGAACCCGAATGCAAGAATCGCCACCGCGGGGATCGCCCCGACACCAACAAAGCCCGCGGCGGCCATCTTGATCCGGGGATCGGATGTCGGCTGCGAAGCCCGCACAGGGTTGGCGACGATGCTGATCTTCCCCGAGATCGAGCCTATATCCTCAACAAGCGACTCGGTGTTGATCTGATCGAGCCGACGACTGACTTCGGCGATCGACGCCTGGATGTCCGCGCGATCCTCACGCAGCGTCTCCATATCCATGGCCGCTCTGTAGAGGTCATCGGACTCTTCCTTGGCCAGTTCCATCTCTCGTTGTAGGCGTTCGATTCGGAACTCAAGGATCTCCTTGGAGGGGATCGGGTCCCCGTCATCATCGACGAGCACCGATGCCGACCCGCCGCTCTCAAGTTCCTCGATCCGTGCGTCGATCTGTGTCTGCTTCGAATCGATCATCGATTGAATACGGATCACATCGCGGTGCTGCGGGCCGACCCCCTCCGAAAGCATCTCGGCTCGGGAATTGACGAGCATGCGACGCTGATTGATCAGATCCGAGATCATCGGATCGATTTTCGCGGCTTCTTCTTGAGTCATCGGGCCATCTGACTTTTGCTCTCTGGCGGTCTGAAACCGCTGGTAGATATCCTGCTGACGCTGGAGCTTCTGGCTCTGGAGTTCGAGCTGCTGGACCTTGAATGTTGCCGCTTCGATCAGCGGCCCGAAGTTCTCGGTGTCGTAGGACAGCACAATCTCTGCGATCTTGTTATCGAATCCACTGCGCGCAGAGTCAAGGTCAGACTTTCGTTTATTCAGCGCACTGACAATGGCCGGATTCTTAATACTCCCCTGCTTGCCGAACTCGGTGAGGTACGATTCCATGATCGCCTTGACGAGCACGGCCGAGACCTGCGCGTTCTCATCCGAATAGGCCACGGTGATAATTTCTTGAGCACTCCGACTCGAACGGACCTTGAGGTCCTTGCGTACATCAAAAGCGGATTGGATATTCGAGAGATGGCTCACACCACGCCACTCATCGCTCTCAAGAGCCCGCTGGATCACCCCGCCCCGGCTGATCAGCTCCGCCTGGGTATTGACGAAGCTCGAGAACATGCTCGTCACCGTGCTCTGCTCACTCTCGTAGAGCACCTTGGGCAGCGAGGGCTGGATGCGGATCACGCCGACGCTCTCGTACTGAGGCTGGCGCGATTTATACCCCGCGAAGGCACCAACACCCCCGAAGATCAGCACGAGCACAATCGTCAATAGATATTTCCCGCGGAGCAAGCGGTGGAGCATCGCGATGGCGCTGACTTGATTGTGGGACTGCCCATCGTCCCATTGCATCTGATTCGAACTCATTTCGCGCCCTCCTTGGACTGCTTCAACTCTGGGAGCGCATCGAGCACTGCATTGATTGATGGCGTGGCAACCTCGAACATCTCGTTGAGAATCCAGTCATGCTGATCTGAGGGCACATCCCCGTCGATCAGTATCTGCACTTGGGCCGCCCCGAACTGGCGGTATCGGTAATCGGCGCTGAGTCGGCGTACATCGTCCATCGACCATGTGAGCTCCCCAGTCGGCAGAGCAAACAAGCTATAAATAGTCACCTGTGCTTCCATCTGCCCGGCGACTCGTTCGAAGCCATATGCACGAACTTCTGGCCCGTCTTTGAGTGCGTAAAGTGATACAGGATTTTCTTTCGATTTAAGCCAGCCGCTCGCGGGATAGCACTGCGGCGGATAATGCCCGGCCATATCCCTGGCATCGCGGCACTGCACCACAAGCAGGGTCGCCGAGACACCCTTCTCCTGGTTGATAAAATGGCGAGCAACGAGCGCATTGGGATCGAGGAGCTGGATCGCAGATTGCGGCAGCGGGACCTGCTGCCCCACCCAGCCATCGAACTCGATCGGGATCTCATCAACAATACGCGCGATGTCCTCGTGGTATCGGTTGACCCGCTCTGTGTTCTCAGGGTTGTTGCGAGAAAAACCCATCACCAACATGGTGATCAGAGCGAACGGGATGGCAAGTCTTGTCAACACTTGGAAAGGTCCTTTGGGTCGCTTGCTCAGCTCGCCTGGGTCGCGAGTGTGAATCGGTAGGTCGGGATCATCGCCCAGCGCAACGCACGCGTCGCGCCCATGAGCATCAAAAACGCCAGCGGGAGCATCAGCCACCCGGATATATCATGAAACTTGTCCGCAAGGTCCTGATCAGCATGCCCGTAGAGGATCACGGTGGGCGCCAAGCGGATCACATTACAAATAATCGCTGCCACCGGGCTCATCAGCAGGATCAGGACCCGCACCGAGTTGCGCAGTGGCACGGTGAATGCGAACGCATACGAGACGAGCACAAGCGCGAACACCATCCGCATTCCGTTGCACGCTTCGGCCACCGCGACGGGTGTATCGTTGATATTCACCACATTGCCCGAGCGCTGAACATAGAAGCCCATGATCTCGAGCGTGAATGTGGTGACGCGTGCGGTCGCGTTCTGCAGCGGGCCGGCGATCGCCAGACGCAGCGCGCCGGGGACCGGAATAAGCAGCGCCAGGATCATCACCGCGGGCATAAAGTTTGCGATCACCTGCATCCCGACGACGGTCATGATCGCTCCGATGAGCATCAACACCGCGCCGCCGTGGAGCCCGGCTTGGAATGAATGATTGTGGCTGATGCTTGTCGTGAGGTACCCCGCGAGAATCAACAAAACCCCGAACCAGCTGGTTCGAGGAGGGCATCGGCGGAACCGGATACGCCGGATCCAGACAAGCCAGAATGCGATGGGTGGGACCAAGAAGATATGGCTCGATTCTTCGTCAAGCGAAGCGATTTTGAAAATATCAAGCCACTGATCCAGCATCGCGAAAATCGCCGCACCGACCAGCACCGCCAAGAACACAACATGCTTGGCGCTCCATCCGTAGCGTGGTGAGAGGTTCATCATCTCCGGCGTCCCTTCTTCGCGACGCGATTGAGCACCTTGTCGGTGACGCGGGCGCCGGGCTCGACCACCGCGCCATCACAGATCACCGAGCGAACCAGAATCGCACCCTTGCCGATGGTCGAACCCGCCAGCGCGACCGAGTCGTGGAGCACGACCTGCTCGCCCACCTGAGCGCCGGGCTCGATAATCGAGAAGGTGCTCTCCCAATCCTCGCGGTACGGATCCTCATCGATTGTTGAGCCAGAGCCAGAGCCGCTGGCTTGGACACGCACAGCGTTGAGGTACTCCTGCAGCGAGCGGGCGGGCTGGGCGTATGCTCGTCTGCGTTCGACCACGGTCACCGTGTATTCAGATTTCCATTGATCGAGCGCTTGTTCTTTGAGATCGACATACCCGATCGGGTTGATCGATTTGAGCACGCCGCAGCGGATCAGCCAGACCCCCACCGGCGCGCCCTCGCTCGACGAAACAAACGCAACATCGGCTTTCTTCTTCGCCATCGCGTGCACAAGATCGTCGAGGGGCTCGATGAAGACCTGTGCACCCGAAGAAACAATGATGTAGTCGTTCTCATCCATCGACCTGGTCGCGTCAGAGAGCACGCCTGCAACACCGCGGATCGGGGACTCATCCTGCTGGATCACGCAGCGGACACCCGATTGGCCCGTGTAGCTCTTGGGTGTTTCGCTTTCGGGATCGACGAGCACGCGGACCTCGAAATCATCGAGCCCGAATCGGCTAGCGCAGGCCTGGGCGTTGCGGAGGTGATGCTCGGTGATCGCACCAGAAACCAAAGGCAGATCGAGCAAGCAGCGACCGACCCGGCTCGACAAAGGTGTCGCGCGGACCGAGCCGTAGAGCACGATCATGGACCGGATGGATCCGAGGATCTCCGTCGATTGGTTGGGAGTTTCAAGCGTTGCCATGATCTCTCTGCGTTGAACATACTCGACCGCCGCGGGCTCCGGCCCGCGGATGCGCTCCAATAAAACACTGCCCGTCCATACTAAGCAATTCCCTCCAAGCTATCGGCTGATTCCAACACCATCTTTGAACCCGATCAGAACCGATCGTCCGATTCATCCCCCCCGGAAAACAAA